>VYMB01000004.1_pt1 | contig 282603 bp, 228 predicted proteins | sample 5115321 | NCBI WGS metagenome assembly VYMB01 (sample SAMN12291794, study PRJNA351875) | freshwater metagenome | isolation source: freshwater lake | place: USA: Michigan, Wintergreen Lake | collected 2011-08-02 | reverse complement strand
CCTCCGCCCCCTCCGCGACCGCCTGTCTTCCTCCCGCGTCGCTCCCGTACCTTCCCCCATGACGATCGACATCTCCAGCGACCGCTCCCGGCTTGATCTCGAGGTGATTCACGGGTTTCTGGCCACGTGTTACTGGTCGCCGGGCATTGCTCGCGAGCGCGTGGCCCGGGCGATCGAGCATTCGCTCTGCTGGGGGGCGTATGACGTGCGTGATGGCGTGTCGAAGCAGGTGGGTTTTGCTCGCGTCGTGACTGATTGCGCGACGTTCGCGTACTTGTGCGATGTGTTTGTGCTCGAGAGCCACCGCGGCCAGCGCATTGCGACCCGCATGGTGCAGGCCGCGATCGATGATGCGCGGCTGCAAGGCATTCGCCGCTTCTGTTTGTTTACCCGCGACGCACACCACGTGTATGCCGGCCTGGGTTTTGGGCCGACGGCCGATCCGACGAGATATATGGAGCGTTTGGATCGCGAAGGCTACCGCCGGCCCTGAACGCTCGCGCGTCCGCGCGAAGCCCACGCGGCGCGGTCTTCCTCACCTGCTCACCCGCTCACCTCCCCACCTGCTCACAGAACCCCCCGCCCCCCTCCGCGTCCCCTCCGCCTCCTCCTCCGCCCCCTCCGCGACCGCCTCAACGCCTTACCCGGCGACCCGGTCACGCCGCAGCATCCAGACGAAGACCGGCCCGCCGAGCAGCGCGGTCACGACGCTCAGGGGGAGGCGGCCGATGGCGGGGAAGAGTTCGCGCAGCAGCGCGACGACGCAGTCGGCGCCGATGACCAGGCTCGCGCCGACCAGCAGGCAACCGATGGTGAGCGGGCGGCTGGCGGGGCCCAGCAGCATGCGGACGACGTGGGGGGCGACCAGGCCGACAAAGCCGATGGGACCGGCGAGGACGACGCTGCCGGCGGTGAGTGCGCCCGCCGCGAGGAACTGCATGAGGCGGACGGTGCTCACGGGGACGCCCACGCTGGCGGCTTCGTCTTCGCTGAGGCTGGCGGCGTCCAGCCAGCGGTGCATGGCGAGGGCGGCGGCGGTGGAGGCGGCGAGGATGATGGTGGTGATGGTCAGGTGCAGCGGCCGCACGTCGTCGCGGAGGGCTCCGGTGAGCAGGCGGGCGGCGGCGACGCCTTGGTCGGGCAGCAGGTGGCGGATGAGCGTGATGCATCCGGCACACATGACGCCCACGATGACGCCCACGAGAATGAGCGTGACGGGCTCGACGAAGAATCGCCGCTGGCTGGCGAGGTAAACCAGCGCGAGCGCGCCGCACGCGCCGAGGATCGCGGCCCCCGTGGCCCCGATGCCGCCCGGATCGGCAAGGCCGGCTCCGGCGAGGTAGCCCAGATAGATGGCGATCATGACGCCGAGCCCTGCTCCGGACGCAAGGCCGAGCAAGTCGGGCGAGGCGAGGGGATTGCGGAGCAGGCCCTGGAGTAAAGCTCCCGCGAGGGCCAGCGATGCGCCGGTGAGGGCCGCCGTGGCGACGCGGGTGAGTCGCAAGGAGAGGATAACGTCACGCTCGGCGGGGGAGAAATCGAGCCCGCCGATCGCCAGCCGAGCCGCGGCCAGGGCCAGCAAAGCCCCGGCGAGGGCCAGCAACAGGATGATGGTTGTGCGGGGCATGGAAGGGGGCGGGGGGCGAACGGACAGGAGCGCAGCGGGGAAAGAAGGCGGGGGATCGTCTACTATTGGCCCCCGCCGGAAACTGCGTCCGGCGGCGACTGTACCCATTCCGGAGCACCGCCCCGTGGCCACCAAGTCCTTCCGTTGCAAGCTCGTCACCCCCTCCGCCGGTCTGGTCGATGACAAGTGCGTCTACGCCAGCGTCCCGATGTTTGATGGCCTGCTGGGCGTCATGCCGGGCCGGGCACCCATGCTGATGAAGCTGGGCATGGGCGAGCTGCGGCTGGATTTTGCGGATGATGCCAAGATCCAAGGCACGGGCAGCAAGGGCGGCAGCCGCACGTTCCTGGTGGACGGCGGGTTTGTCAAGATGGCCAACGACGAGCTGACGATCCTGGCCGAGAAGGCCTGGGCGACCGAAACCCTGACCAAGGCCGATGCCGAAACCGAACTGAAGACCTTGCAGGCCGCCAAGCCCAAGGACAGCACGCCCGGCGCGACCGAAGACCTGATGCGAGCCCGCGCTCTGGCGGCCAAGAAGGTCGCGATGGCAGGCAAGGGCGGCGGTATCTAAGTCACCGGCGCGAGCACCATGAGCACACAGAAAACCGCTGCGAACTCGCAGCGGTTTTTCGTTGGCGTGAAGTGATGCCGAACGCCTTACGGGCAACTGCCCCCAGCGAGGACGTTGAAGAAGTCGATCACGTCTTGGTCTTCTGGGTAGATGGTGTTGTTGTTGAAGTCGATGTCGTTGCACGAGGGCGTGCTGCACTGGCCGCCCGCGAAGACGGAGAGGAAGTCGATGACGTCTTGGTCTTCGGGGAAGACGAAGTTGTTGTTGAAGTCGATGGAGTCGCAGAAGCGCTCGACCGTGACGGGAATCGGGAACGTTGATTCAGGCCCGCAGAAGAGCGTGGCATCAACCGGCGTGACGGTGAGGGCATAGCTGCCGTTCACTGCGGCGGTGGAGTTGGTGATGGTGAGCACGGGGGTGGTTGCGCCAGTGATCACTTCACCCGTGGGCAAAGGACCATCGACCAGCGCGACGTTGTCGCGCGTCCATTGGTAGGTGAACTGGCCTTGGCTGATGACTTGGGCGCGGAGGGTGGTGGTTTGAGAAGGCTGCACTCGAATCGCCTGTGGCACACGTGAGAACGAGACGCGAGGCTTCAGGTCCAATGTCGCAGTGATGTCCGTCGTGCCACCAAACATGCCAATTGCTGCTGCGGCGAAGCGAGGCAGATCCGAGTCGAGGTCATGGATCATCGCCGTGTCGACCGTCACGAACTGGTTGAATGCGGCAAAGTTGGGCAGCAGACGACCGTTGGACGACGTGACGGGAGCCCACGTCGCTCCATTCCATCGGCTGATGGAAACGCCGCTGGAGCTGGAGTCGCCTGTTGGCAGAGCGAGAAACAACTCATGCTGCCAGGCGGCCGTGCGGGGGTAGAGAGTCACAGCGCTTCCGTGCTTGCGCCAGACGCCGTCGACCAGTTCGTACGTGCCTGGTGCGGCGACGATGTTGCCGCCCCCTGCGGTGGTGCCGATGGCGCGTTCGCCAATTGCGCCGATGACCCTGATCCTTGTGGCTGTGTCGTCGGCCACCTGCAGTTCAAGTCGGTCCGGCGTCACCCGGAAGGCATCGATGTAGAGTTCAGTACCGGCACGAACCAACTGGCCACTGTTGGCCACATCTCCGATGGGAACCCAGGTGTCGCCGTCAAAGCGATACACCGTTCGCTGCATGGTCACCCCACGATCCGTGACGCAGTACAAGTGCGTCGGGGTGGCTTCGATTGAAACGATGCGCCGAAAAGCCGGGCCATCAATCGTTGCGGTCCATGCGGTTCCATCCCAGGTGCTGATTCGTGAGCTGAAACTCGTCGAGTCGAACCACGCCACGGCGAGCTTTCCGTCCCACTCAGCGCCGTCGACGATCCCTTGCTGGGGTCCGCCCTGTTCACTGATGCCGCGCCACCGTCCGTTCTCGCGCCGCGCGACGAATCGCATGCGCTCCGACGAAGACGAAGCAAACCCGCCAAGGGCGTAGGTGTCGCCCGCATAGTTGACAAAGTCAACGATCGTCCCATTGAGCACGGGCGTGATGTTCCCCGCGCTTGAGCCGTCGCTGAGTACCACGCCCGACATCAAGGCGGCTCCGAGCTGGTCGGAAGTTCCGAAGGGGCCTGAGGGCCCACGTTCCGTGGCTCCCGACGTGATCAAGATCGCGTTGTTGTCCCAAGTACCCACGATTCGCAGACTCGGAGTGGTGCCGCTTCTTGTCACGATGGGTGGTGAGACCGCAACCTGCGTCTGATTGACAATGCGCAGGACGCTTCCGTTTTGGGAGAGAAGGAGGCCTTGCGAGGTCGACACGAGCGAGTTTGGAGTGCCAAGTGTGACAGGCACGGTTGGAGCGTACTCGATCCAGCCCGTGGGGGTAAGTTCAAAGAGCCCGGTGCGAACAACGCTCTGCGCCGTTTGGAACTGCCCGAGTGCAATCAAGCGGCCCTCGTGCTCCACCAGTCCGGTCACGCGGGTTGGGCGCAATGCAGCAAACTGGCCTTGCGGCAGCCACTCGCCATTCACCAGTTTCACGATGCCCACGGGCGCGCCGCTGATCTGCATGACGCCAATGCCGTAGACGTCATCACGAATCTTGACGAAGCCAAAGCCGTTGGTTGGAGGGATGCCCGTCACCTCAGAGTAACTCACGGACCCTGAAGCCGGATCAAAGACCAGTAATGTGCCGGCATTCACGAGCGCAAGACCGTTGGAGGTTTCGATGAAGCCGCTGCTGGCCGACACTTGATCCATACCAGGAGGAAGCGTCAATCGTGTCCAGGTCGTCGCATCCCGTCGAAACAACTCGGCGGGGCCCGTGCCAATGAACGACGTCAGCGCGAGCAATTGGTTCTGGTAGGTGCCCAGTGCTGCGATCCGGTTGCCGGGCGGGCGGGGGATGAACTCAAACGTCGTGCCGTCCGTCATCAGAATGTCGTTGCTGGGTGCGTTGGCTGGTCCCGGTTGGTCGGGAGTGAAGCCAAACCGGCCACGTTCCACCAGCAGCTTCGCCCGCTGCGGGCCGCTGCCGTCCTGATCCCACATGGTGGCGAAGGATGGCACGAATGGCTGATCGCCGAACGGACTGACTAGGCCCAGCCCGATCACCCCATCTGGAACAACGGTGACGCAGCTTTGGGCCAGCGTGGGCTGCACAAAGACACTGCACACGACAAGAGCCAAAGAAGCTGAGATACGCATGATATTCTCCTGGCATGCACGCGTGATGCAACGCGTGTGCTTGCACGTTCGTCTACCGGAGCAGGCATCGCAGGTTGCGAAGAGTGGGAGAAAATCCGCGAGCTCAAAGCGGACCACTTCATAGAAAAACGCCGCGGTATCGCGGCGTTTTCATTGGTTGTGATGCGGCTGTTTTGCGTGGCCTTACAGCGTCGCGCTGGTGTAGGGCAGCAGGGCCATGAAGCGGGCACGCTTGATGGCTTGGCTGAGAAGGCGCTGTTCGCGGGCGCTGGTGCTGAGGCGCTTGCGGCCCAGGATCTTGCCGTTGGGGCTCATCAGGCGGCGGAGGTTTTCAACGTCCTTCCAGTCGACGACGACGGTGCCCTTGACGTTGGTGTTGGTGATGCGGGGCTTGGTGGGATTGCCGAAACGGGGGGCGAACTTGCTCATGGAAACCTCAAACCCTCGTCTTGGACTGGGATGGCCCGGGTGGACGCTGGGGGCACCATGCCAACAGCAGTCGCCGGACGACGGGGGAAGGGATGATAGGCACCCAGGTCTGCGGCGTCGCATGGCGGCGGATGGGGGCGAACGGGCGGGTTTGGGGGGAACGCGGGTGGGGGGTGGAAAACCGTGGAAATGCGAATGGCCCGTGTTTTGCGTTGAGCATTTTTCAAGAAATCGATGCAGATCGGTGAAGTAGGCAACGGTTTGTTTCGATACCGCGGGCCACACAGTCGGTGTCCGGACCAGCACCATGAAAAACGTTCCTCTCGATCTTGCGAAGTCGGTGGCCGCGGTGTTCGCGTTGGCCGGTTTCTCGGTCGCGTGTGTCAGCGGTCTGCTCTGGGAGATGAGCGCGACGGCGGTCATGTGGCGAGGTCTGGTGGCGATGGCGGTGTGCTTTGTGGTCGGTTCGATCGCCGGCTCGGTGCTGGAGCGGCTGGTCAAGGAGCACAACACGAAGTATGAGGCGAGCCGGCCTGTGCCGCAGTTGTTGCGGCCTGCGTCGCAGTCCACTACAGGTGGTGGTGGGTCCGGAGGTCGCGCTACGGGTGGTGAAGGCGATGATGGCGCATCGGAAGACGATGCGAAAAACATGTGAAAAAGTGCATGAGAGAGGCATCTCGCTTGCACACTTGGTAGGGCTGTCTGTATACTCGGGACGCCAAAAGTTTCAAGGATGAAACCAGCGGCGCGCCGGACGCATGGATAGCGGAAGGCATCTGGTCACTTCGCTCGGGAGTGATCGACATTTGAGGTTCAAGGAGAGAACCATGGCCAGCGTCAAAGCCGGCATTCGCGGAACACGTTCGCAGTGGTGTGCATCGCGCATCAACGGCGAAGTGAAGGTCAAGTCGAAGTACGATCGGATGGCCATCAACACGGTGTGGACCAAGTACCAGTCCACGCGCGATGAGGACATCCGTAACTATCTCATGGAGAGGTTCCTGCCGCTTGTGCGTTACAACGCCGAGCGCATTCACACGCGCCTGCCCGACGAGGTGGACGTGGAGGACCTCATGAGCGCGGGCGTTTTCGGTCTGATGGACGCGATCGACGCGTTTGACCTTGAACGCAAGGTGAAGTTCGAGACGTATTGCGCGCCGCGTATTCGCGGGGCCATCCTCGACGAACTGCGCAGCATGGACTGGGTGCCCCGGCTGGTGCGTCATCGCAGCAGCAAGGTTGACCAGGCTCGCCAGGAGATCGAGAAACGCGAAGGTCGTCCCGCCACGGACGCTGAAGTCATGCAGACTCTGGGCGTGGACGGCGAAGAGTTTGACAAGCTGACGCGCGACAGCAAGGCTGTCACGACTCGCAGCCTGAGCGCGCGGACATTCGCGAGCGACAACGGCGGCGGCCGCGAAGTGCGTGAGATTGACGTGATTCGCGACGAGAGTCAGGCCAACCCGCTGACGGAAATGCAGGGCAAGGACCTGAAGGAACTGCTGACCAAGGGCCTGAGCCGGGCGGAGCGACTGATCATCATCCTGTACTACTACGAAGGCATGACGATGAAGGAAATCGGCGCGACGCTCGACCTGTCGGAAAGCCGTGTGAGCCAGATGCACAGCAGCATTCTGGCCCGTCTGAAGGCTCAGATGCAGCACCGGGAGCGCGAACTGGAACCGGTGGAGTGAGTGGGAAGTGACGGGGTAACGAAGTGACGAAGTGAAAAACCCGCGAGAGATCGCGGGTTTTTTCGTGGTATCGATGTTGGCTTCAAACTGATGATTCAGTTGAGGCGCTTGGCGATGGTTGTTTCGCCCATCCGGAAGACCAGGTGCACGATGATGGCGGTATCGAGCAGGCCGCGGACATCGGCGAGTTCGTCGGCGAGCGCGTGGAGCGTGGGCTGATCGCAGCGCAGGCCTGGGTGCGCCAGGGCGAGCAGCGGTGCGTGCTCGTGGGCCCATGCGGCAACTGCGAGCAGCGACTGGGCTGCATCGGACTTGGCGGGTGCAATCAACTGCAGCGAGTTGTCTGCCGCGACGGCGAGCGTGACGTGCTTGGCGTACGGGCAGACGAACGCAAGCGGCGTGAGGCCTGGAATGGGCAGTGGGCCGGCTTGCGGCGGTGCGACGACGGCCGGCTGTGATGCGGCGTTCTGCACTGCTGGTGTTGCGGCGGGCACGTCAGTCTGCGGTGTGGCAACTGGTGCTTCGGTCGCGGGCTGGGCTTCGGGCTGCTGCTGGGTTTGCGGTGCCGGGCGAGCTTGCGGTGCGTGGGCGTACGCGAGCATCGCGGCGACATTCATCGACGCATGGCCACGGAAGATCGCGAGGGTTGAGCTGCCGCCGATTTTGGCGACCTTTGCCGCAGGTTCGAGTTCGTTCTGGAGGAACGTGGCTGCCGCTTTGCGCAGCTTGGTTTCGGCTTCGGTCGCTTTGGCTTCGTCGGCTCCCATGATGGCGAGCTTGAGGCTGGGTGCCGCGGCATCGGCGGCGTGGGCAGCGTCCAACGAACGTGAGAGGTTCTTGATGGTGCGGTAGCTGGCGACCACGGCGGCATCGTCGGCCCCGGTGAGGAGCGTGACGCGCGAGAGGTGGGGCAGCGCGACCAGTTCAAGCTCAGCAATCTCGTCAACACGCACGAGCCAGTGCGAGCATTCGCGGGCTGCGTGCTGCAGCGCCGCTTCGAGCGTTGCGGGCTCGTCATGCCCACCCAGCCGCGACTGCGGCCGTGCTTGGGCGGTGCGAGGCATGACGATGTCGATCCACGCCTGGCCCTCGTGCAGACGCAGCAACGCGACGGCGGAGCGGCGTTCTTCGGCAACGTGCTTGGCGTACTGCGTGACCCACGCGGCGCCGAGGACGGGCAAGTGGCCCAAGACGAGCGCTTCGACGGTGAGGGCTTCGCGAACTGCGGGCTCATCAACCTGAGGCGTGGACGGAGCCGCCATGTCAAGCTGATCAGCAAGGCGCAGCGCGGGGCCGCCCTGCGTGGCGCGGGAGGGATACGTCACGGGTTTGGGGTCGCGCGCGGCGTCACTTGCCAGAAAAAGATCGGCAAGGGCGTCGTATTCGGTTCGCGCATGCTCATCAGCCACGTGAAAACTCCCCTCAGGGTCCGCCGGTTGATATCGGCGGCCGGGGTGCGGCAGCAACAAAAACAGGGTCCGTCACACACAAGGTGTGGTGGTGTCGATACTTGCGCGATGTGGTCTGCGTCACGAAACGTAGGTGACGCTGTTCACTTCGCCGAACGGATTGGGTTCGTGGTTGGGGTTGTGCGCGTCGGTACGCCACTGACCATCGACCACGAGGCGGTAGCTGTGCTTGCCGGCGGGCAGCTTGATGCACAGTTCGAAGACACCCTGCGCGTCGTTGCGACGCATGAGGTGCGTGGTAGGGCTCCAGCCGTTGAACGAACCGGCGATAGCGATGTTCTGACCAGCATCGATGGGTTGCACGAAGAGCACGCCTTGCGACGTTTCTCGCACACCCAGCACGCGTTGCGTGCCGGGTTGCATCGGGGCGGGTTGAGTCTTGGGCTGATCGATCACCGTCAGCGTCTGGCGAGGCATGGCGACGGTGACGGGCGCGACAGCGGGCCCAGCGAGTGTGGCTGTGCCGCCCTGGGTGGGAGCAGCGGCGGTTGCAGCACCGGCTTCCGCCGCGCTGCGACCGAGAGCGATGCGACGCAGGAACTCCTGGGCGCGACGAGCGACATCCTCGGCGCGGCTGACGGACTTGATCTCGTTGCTGTCAGGCGTTGCGAAGGAAGGCTGCGGCTTGGGCTCGGCGTGGCCCTCGTGCTTCATGGAGACTGCCCGGGCGATGCCAGCGGTCGTCGTGATCGTTGTGGTTGTCGTGGCGGGCACGGAGCTGACAACGTTGACCGTCGGAATCTGGTCCGCGGGCAACTGCGTGCGTGCCTTGATGTTCTCAAGCACCCAGACGCCCAGGCGGCCGTAGTCCTCGGAACCGGTGGAGCCGGGGTTGTAGTCGATGATCGACTGGCCGAAGCTGGTGGCTTCGCGAAGCCGCGTGTCGTGGCGAATGACCACGGGGATGACGCGATCCTTGAAGCGGCGGGACATTTCTTCGAGCAGGTCATTCGACACGGTGTTCTTGGTGTCGTGCAGCGTGGGCAGCAGCCACACGTGCGGTTCAAGGCCCAGACGCTTGCTCAGCGTCTTGACCGTGTTCACCTGGCGGGTTGCGCCCTGCAGGCTGAAGAAGCCCGTTTCGACCGGGATGATGACCATGTCTGCCGCCGCAAGGGCGTTGTACGTCAGCAGGCCGATGCTGGGCGGGCAGTCGATGACTGCCACGTCGTATTCGTTGGCGAACTTCTCGAGCAGGGCCGAAAGACGGCGGTCCTTGTCGGGCAGATCGGCAAGTCCGCCGCGAGCTGCTTCGAGTCCAGCAAGTCGCATGCGAGCTGGCGCGAGGTCGAGGTTTCGCACGGCACGCCACAGAAGCTTGGATGCGTCGATGGGCTTGGTACCCAGCGCGAGCATGGCATCGCCGATGTCGAGCTCGAGACGCTGCTCGGGAATGCCCAGCCCCGCGGCGCAGTGGCCCTGCGGGTCCATGTCAATCAGCAGCGTGCGCTTGCCGGCTCGGGCGAGCACCGCACTGAGATTGATAGCTGAAGTAGTCTTTCCGCAACCGCCCTTTTGATTGATGATCGCAATGGTGCGCATCGAATGCCAGGCTCCGCCGGAAGAAATCACGGAAGCGTGGGCAGAGGGTCCGAGTCCCTACCCATGCCACCAATCGCGAACGCGCGGTGGGTTTATGTAGATATCGGATACTGGACGAATGTCCTGTAAAAGTGATGCTGGGCTCTTGCGCATCCCTACAACTGGGTTATCGCTGCACCTATCCATGGTGGCCAGACTTTGTGTATACCCGCGCCAGTTTGGGTGTGAGTGAGTGCAAACTTGTGTCCACCCGAGCAGGTATTTTCAAGGTTCGTTGCAACGACGATGTTCCATTTCACGCATGAGCAATTGCAACAACGAGACCATCCTTGCATGTGCCCATTGCACGGCTGCGTGTGCTGTTCACGAAACAAAAAACGCCGCCAGAGGGGCGGCGTTTCGTGTTCACTCTTGACGTGAGTTCAGGCCTTTGGCTCGGCCAGGCTCTTGACGTGCACGTCCTTGAGCTGTGTGTCGGGCACGTAGCTGGGGGCGCGGGTCATGAGGTCTTGGCCGATCTGGGTCTTGGGGAAGGCGATGACGTCGCGGATGTTGTCGGTGCCGACGAAGTTCATCACCAGGCGGTCGAGGCCGAACGCAACGCCAGCGTGCGGGGGCGCGCCGTAGGAGAGGGCTTCCAAGAGGAAGCTGAACTTCTCCTTGGCTTGCTCGGGCGTCATGCCCAGCAGCTTGAAGACCTTGCTCTGCACGTCGCGATCGTGGATTCGGACGCTGCCGCCGGCGATTTCCTGGCCGTTGAGGACGATGTCGTAGCCAGCGCTCACGATGCCTTCGATGGTGACTTCGTCATCGACGTCGGCGTTGAGGAAGGCCTGCATCTGGTCGTCGCGCGGGCTGGTGAAGGGGTGGTGCATCGCGACCCACTTGCCGGTTTCCTTGTTCTTCTCGAACATGGGGAAATCGATGACCCACAGGAAATTCCACGGGCCGCCTTCAGCGCCGGGCTTGGGAACGATGCCCATGTCGCGAGCGACCTTCTGGCGAAGCTCGCCGATGGCTTTGGTCGCGACGCTGTAGGTGTCGGCGACGAACAGCACGGTGTCGCCGATCTGGCAGTTGAGCAGCGCGAGGAACTCGGCCTTGAGGGGCTCCAGGAACTTGGCGATGCCGGTGTCGAGCTTGGGCTGGCCGTCTTCGCCCTTGATGATCTTGACGACGGCAACGCCGCCTGCGCCGTAGCCCTTGACGAACTCGGTGTAGCCGTCGGTCAGTTTGCGTGTGAGCTTGTCGGCTCCGCCGGGTACGCGGAGGGCTTTGACCACGCCCTTCTTGCTGTAGTACTTGGGGCGATCCTTGGCTTTCTCGAGCACGGTCTTGAAGACGCCGAAGTCGAGCTTGGCGGCGAAGTCGCTGATGTCCTTGATGCGCAGGTCGTAGCGCGTGTCGGGACGGTCGATGCCGTAGTCCTCCATCGCGGCGCGGTAGTCCATGCGCTGGATGGGCGGCACGTCGTAGCCGGTCAGTTCCTTCCAGAGGCGGCGGACGAAACCTTCCATCATTTCCATGATCTGATCACGGCGGACGAAGGACATTTCCAAGTCGATCTGCGTGAACTCGGCCTGACGGTCGGCGCGGGGGTCTTCGTCGCGGAAGCAGCGGCAGATCTGCATGTAGCGGTCGCAGCCGCTGACCATGAGAATCTGCTTGAAGAGCTGGGGCGACTGAGGCAGCGCGTAGAAGGAGCCGGGCACTTGGCGCGTGGGCACGAGGAACTCGCGGGCGCCTTCGGGCGTGCTCTTGTAGAGGATGGGGGTTTCGATCTCGAGGAAGTTGTTCTCGTCGAAGTACTTTCGCGTGGTCTGGTAGATCTTGTGGCGCGTCGCGAGCACCTTCTGCATGCTGGGGCGGCGCAGGTCGAGGTAGCGGTGGGTGAGGCGCAGCTCTTCGTTGGGCAGCTTCACCATGTCGTCGGGCAGGAAGGGCGGGTTGTCGGTCTTGGCCAGCACTTCGAGCTTCTTGATGACGATTTCGATCTTGCCGGTGGCAAGCTTGGGGTTTTCGCCACCCACGCGGACGCGGACGTCGCCTTCGATGGCGATGACGTCTTCGTTACGCAGCTTGTCGGCGGCTTCCATGATGTCGCGGGCGATGCCGGACTCGGGATCGAAGACGAGCTGCGTGATGCCGTAGCGGTCGCGCAGGTCGATGAAGATCAGTTCGCCATGGTCGCGGTAGCTATTCACCCAACCGTTGAGGCGGACAGACTGGCCGACGTGCGCATCGCGCAGTTGGCCGCACGTGTGCGTGCGAATCAGCATTGCAAATCTCCTTCCGACGATCTGGTGGACAGCCAGGGCCGGGACGAGAGCGTAGACGCTCGGAGCGCGATATGAAGCAGTTGCATGTTGTCTGGTGCACACCTTGGCGAATTTCGCTGGCACGCTTGTTGCGTTCAGCCTGCCATGCCTTCCCCGACTTTGGCCCAAGTTCTGCACCTGGAGGTTCCGGTCGTCGTCCGCGTGGGCGAGCGGCCCATGAGTCTCAAGGATGTCATCAGTCTGGTGCCCGGCTCGATTATCGAGCTGCCCAAGAACGCTGATGCCGAACTGGACTTGATGTGCAATGACAAGGTCATTGGCTGCGGCAACGCGGTGAAGGTGGGGGAGAACTTTGGCATTCGCATCACATATCTGGGCGACTTGAAGCAGCGGACAGAAGCACTTGCTGCCGCGACCAGCGATGAAGATGCCGCAGCGGCTGCGCTCGCGGAGCAATTGCTGTCGGGCCAGATCTGAACGCGACCGGCATGGCACCGGCGTTCTTTGCGCTTCGGGCGTGCGCAGGCGCACGTTCCGCGCACTACGCTGTCATTGGGTCGACTTGCGGCAATATCGTGACCGTCGCTGGCCTGCCGGCGTCCAACGTCCGATGATGTCGCGTGTGTGCCTCTGTTTTCGCGTCGTGTGCGAACAGAAGACAGACAGGGGCGACCTCGCAAGGAAGTGAAGCGCGATGCCGCGTGATATCCCGGTTGGCAACGGCGATTTGCTCATCACCTTCGATAAGTTGTATCGGGTGCGCGATATCTACTTTCCGCACGTGGGTCGGTACAACCACACCGAAGGGCATGTGCAGCGCTTCGGCGTGTGGGTGGACGGCCGGTTTGCGTGGATTGAAGACAACGGCTGGAAGCGATCGCTGAAGTATCAAGAGGGCACGCTGGTGACGGAAGTCACGCTGCGGCACGAGGGCTTGGGGCTTGAACTCAAGTGCTACGACGCCGTCGACTTCCATGAGCCTGTGTATATGCGTCGCTGCGTGGTCACCGACCTGTCGGGCAAGGACCGCGACGTGCGACTGTTCAGCCACTGGGACTTGTCGATTCGCGGGAGCGCAGTGGGTGACACCGCAAACTACGACCCGGCGAGCAGCAGCATTGTGGTGTATAAGGACGACGCGTACTTCCTGTTCAACGCGTGTGATGAAAACAAGTGCGGCATCGACAACTGGGCCATCGGTACCAAGCGCGTGCGCGGGGCTGAAGGCACATGGCGCGACGCGGAAGACGGCCAACTCGGGCGCAATGCGATTTCGCAGGGTTCGGTTGATGCGACCGTTGGGTACAACCTGCAGGTGCCCGCACGCGGCAGTGCGTATGTCACGAGTTGGATGGCCTGCGGACACAGCCATGGCGAAGTCAAGGCGCTGAACCAGCGCGTGCTGAACACCGGGCCTGATCGCATGATTGCGCGAACCGCGGCATATTGGCGGTTGTGGGCTCGCAAGGATGTGCCGGGCATGGAGAAGATGCCGGCGCGTGTTGCTGACATGTTTGTGCGCAGCCAGCTTGTGCTGCGTACGCAGATTGATAACGGCGGCGCGATCATCGCGGCCAACGACAGCGACATCACGCAGTTCGGCGGCGATCACTATTCGTACTGCTGGCCGCGCGACGGTGCGCTGGTCGCGTACTCGCTGATTCTGACCGGACAGAGCGAGCTTTCGCGAAACTTCTTCCGTTTCTGCGCCAGGTGCCTGAATGGCAACAGCTATTTCCTCCACAAGTACACGCCTGCGGCGGAACTCGCGAGCAGTTGGCACCCGTGGATGGTCGAAGGCCAGCGCGTGTTGCCCATTCAGCAGGATGAAACCAGCCTGGTGCTGTGGGCGCTGCGCAAACACTTTGAAACCTTCCGCGATGTGGAGTTCATCAAGAGCCTGTACATCCCGCTGGTTGTGAAGCCTGCGGATTGGATTCTGTCGTATCGCGATGTGAACGGCATTCCGCATCAATCTTGGGATTTGTGGGAAGAACGCCGGGGAATTCACACGTTCACGGTCGCCGCGACGATCGGCGCTCTGCGTGCCGCCGCGTTGTTTGCGACGGACTTTGGCGATCTTGACCGGGCGCAGCAGTATCGCGAAGGCGCGGACCGCATGGAAGTTGCGATGAAGCGATTCCTGTGGCATCCGGAGCAGAAGCGATTCGCGCGCATGGCGACGCCTTTGCCCAACGGCCAGTATCGCCTTGACATGACCAGCGATAGTGCGAACTTCGCGCTCTTCGCCATCGCCGGCATCAGCGTTGAAGATCCGCAGATGCTTGCGGAAGCCGAAGCGATGCAGCAGCGGCTAAGTGTGAAGACCGGCGTGGGCGGCTACGCCCGCTACGAGCGCGACTACTACCACCAGATCGAGCGCGATCGCATCGACCAGGTACCCGGCAACCCGTGGGCGATCTGTTCGTTGTGGCGTGCGCAGTATGTCATCGCGAAGGCTCGCAATGTCGAGGAACTTGAAGAAGCTCGCGGCCTGCTCGAATGGTGCGTGTATCGTGCTGAAGAGTCGGGCGTGATGGCCGAACAGTTCCATCCGCATACGGGCGATCCCATCAGCGTCAGTCCGCTGACGTGGAGTCATGCGACGTACGTGATTGTGGTGCTGGAATACCTGACCAAGCTTGCACAGCTTGAGAAGGACGAGCACGACAACGCGGTAAGCGCACGGTCGCTGACGGATGAGCAGGATGTTGTCAGCACGCGGTGACGTGCGGCACTGTCTTGCGGGAAACAGAAACGGGCGGAATCAACTGAACCTGGATGCGGCTTGCGCATCAGACGGTGATGCCCGCGCCGCATGAGATTCTGGCATGCGGATTCGCAAGCGGCGCGGTCGCTTTGCTGTTTCAAGCATTTCGCCGTCAGCGTGTGGTGCCCTTTGCCGCGGTCTGCAAGCTGTGTCAGTACAGCCTTCGCGGAGTTCCGCGAACTGGCGATCAAGTTGTGTGCCCGGAATGCGGCGGATTGCAAGTTCGTGCAACGCACGAGGCCGCGCATCGTCGAAGGTGGACGTATCTGGCATCTGGTGTCCTGCTGTTTCTGCTCATTGAGCCTGCGTGGCGCTCCGGAGACTGCATCAGAGTGAGGCGATTTGATGCGCTCACGGTTGCGCCGACATGGGGGCTGGCTTTGGTGTGGCCCTTGCCCGCCCCGCAAAGTCCTGCTGTCGCGAGCAGAGTGTGGCAAGAGATCGTGTGGCGTTCTTTCTCGCCCGATGACCCGTTGTCGCATCCGCTCGTCGCCCGGATCGTGGCTTGGCGTTATCAACTGGTGTGGGATGGAGCGAAGTTGCCCGTGCGCGGCGTCGAGCGAACGGTGAGTGTTGGCATTGCGCCCAACTTACGTTCGCAGGAGCGAGCGTTGCGACGCGGCTGGAATAACAGCGAGACTGCGCTTACTGAAAGAAACATCGAACGTTTGCGTGGTGAGAGGCCAGCGCTTGTTGGAGGCATGACAGCATGGGCATTGCTGCATCGAGCGTGGCAGCGCGATGTGCTTGGAATGCTCACGAACGCTCCGATTTCGCCCGGTCGGTTCGCCGATGGTGAGTTGGACCTTGATTGGCCAATGCTTAGCTATACACAGCTTGAACCTGTGCAGTGGCGCAGCCAGATGATGTTCATCACCGTGCAGAATCTTGATGCGCGAATCCTCGCCGACACGTGGGAGAGACTCGTGAGCTTCTATGACGACGCCGGGCCTCTGCGTCGACACGTGTCGCTGCAACAGTTGGGGAAAGACATCGTCATTGCCTACTGGATCGGTGACGTTTGTGAGAGCGGGGCGGTGACGCGTGTGCATCGGCGGTTGCGCCCGCAACACGTGCGATCAGACTTCGAGTACGTGCATAGGCATGAGATCGCTGCGGACTTTGCATGTGCGGTTGATCCTACAGGCGAGATCGCCGTGGTGCGAGCAGACAAAATCTCGCACGCAATCTTTCAGCGTTACTTGGCGAGCAAGCGTGCCGAGCTGAACCCGTGACAAGTCAAATGGCCAGACGCGGGGCGTGAAGACTCGCGACTGGAGACGCTTGGTACGTGCGTACTGCCAAGCCTGCTTGCGGCAAGGGCATCGCGTCGTTGCGTCAGACCGTGTAATCGCTGGAGTAGCGCTCCACACATCGCTCATGCCCGTCAGTGGGTGGCGAGAACTTTGCGAACAGCGCACGAAGTGCGACGCGTCCTACGCGATCAGCATGCTCGGGCTGAAACGCAAAGTGATAACAACACATCTGGTGGTGCGGGATGATCGCCCAGGGGTCCGCGCCGTGATCGAGCAGCAAAGCGACAAGCTCCCGCCGGGCTGTTTCGCCTGCGGCCTCGGCAAGCGTGGTGACGCTCGCGAGCACCGAACTTCCGTATGCATCCTTCGCGTTGACATTCGCGCCAGAGGCGATGAGCGATCGCACTGCCGCGATGTCCTTGCTGATCGCCGCATAGTGGAGCGGGGTCTCACCCCACAGTCCGGCGTTGTTCTCGAGTGCTGATGGATTGGCCCGCTTGCGACGCCTGAGCTCCTCCACGTTTTCCCTGGTTGCCAGCTCGTAGATCTCGCACCATGCCGTGAGCTTGGGGTCCTTCGCTCCAGGTTGCTTCTCGCGTTTGCGTTTCCCGTCCCTCATGCACAATTCTGTCGGGCGACTCATCTGCAAACCACCCAACATCTCCCGCTCGCGCAAATCTTTCTTCGTCCGTTCTTCGTACCATGCCCCGTGAGCACCTCTCCCGACATTGCCTGGCGTGACGCTGAACTGACCAACCCCCACGCCCATGCCGAAAAGGCCGGCAAAGTTCGCCGGATGTTTACCGCCATCGCCGGCAGCTACGACCTGAACAACCACGTCCACAGCCTGTGGCAGGATGTTCGCTGGCGGAACTTCGCGGTGAAGGTCGCGAATGTGAAGCCGGGCGACGTTGTTCTTGATGTTGCCTGCGGTACGGGCGACTTGACGCAGGCATTTGCGAAGTCTGCGGCGTCGAAAGTGATCGGCGTCGACTTCACACACGCCATGCTCGAGGTTGCACGCGACAAGCGGCAGGGACTTACGGGCGAGACCGCACAAAAAGTGAGCTATTTCGAGGGAGATGCACAGAACCTGCCCCTTGCGGATGCGAGCGTGGATGTTGTTTCCATTGCGTGGGGGATTCGCAATGTCGCTGATCCTGCGCAGGCCATGCGCGAATTTGCGCGAGTGCTGAAACCTTCAGGCCGACTTGTGATTTTGGAGTTCTCCAAACCGTCTATTCCGCCGGTTCGGTGGTTCAATGACGTGTACGCAGGCAAGATCATGCCCATGACGGCGAGTTGGATCGCTGGTGATAAGTCTGGTGCTTACAAGTACTTGCCCAAGAGCGTGAGCACATTCATTACGCGCGAGGAGATGCTCACGCTGTTTTCGCGCACGGGTTTTGCGAACGCGCAAGATTGGAGCCTCAGCTTGGGCATCTGCGCATGTTATCGGGGCATCAAGTCCTGATACACGTCCAATAATCAGTGTCGTGGAGCTTAGCAGATGCCTTTCTCCGGGGATGCCAATATTATAGGACTCAAAATCCCGGCCCCGCACTGTCTTGCAGTTGCCCCACTCACCACCGATACGACTAGCCCCGTGCGAGGTTCTCTCGCAACTGTGGGACTGTGATCTCGGTTCTCGAGCTTCACAGTGTGGGAGGAGGATCGTGCCGGCAAGGGATTGCCGGTTGCTCGGTGGTGTGGATGCTGACGCGGCTCGTGGAGCGGAGCACGTCGGCGAAAGCAAAGGGTTCAATCCCATGAGTCAGCAACTGCTCGTCGAACGTCTGTTTGAGTCGCTCATCGCGGGCGACCGGGCCCAGAGCCGCAAGGTGGTGGGTGAGGCGATCCAACAAGGTGTGCATGCGCAACGCATCCTGATGGATCTCTTCTGGCCCACGCACGAGATGATTGAGAAGCTCTTCCGCCAGGATCAGCTCACCGTTGTTTCCTACAACATGTCCACTCGTCTGCTCCGCATGATGGTGGATCAGATGGCCGCTCAGCTCACGCTCTTGCCCACGAACGGCAAGACGGTCTTTGCCTGCTGCGGCAATACCGAAGGTGAAGAGCTCGCCGGTCAGATGGCCAGCGATCTGCTTGAAGCCGCTGGCTATGAAGTCTGCTATGCGGGCGGCAAGCTGCCCGCTGATGAGATTCTGAACCAGGTGCAGGAACGCCGGCCTGACTTCCTCGTGCTGTTTGCCAGCAGCGCGAGCGATCTGCCGGGTATCCGCACGATCGTCGACACGCTCCGCTCCATCAACGCAACGCCTCACACCAAGATCGCAGTCGGTGGCGGCGTATTCAATCGTGCCGAAGGTCTTGCTGAAGAGATCGGCATCGATCTCGTGGGCAAGACCCCGCTTGAGCTGGTTGAACTGCTCGCCATGCCCGAGTTTGAACAAACCGAAGCTGCCCCGCTCGCCACCATTGCTCCCGCCGCCAAGAAGCGTGCGGCCCGCAAGGTTGCGTAAGGCCAGGCACGGGGCGATCGGGCACTGGACACCGGGGCAAAGGCAGCACCCCCTGTGATCTCGCGACTGATCACCGCAAGTCTCGCAGTGAAGAACCGCAAGTCCATTCGTATCTCTTGAACCCGATCAGCCCCGGATGAACAGTCCGGGGCTGGTTGTTTTCGGTAGAAGTGGGGGAGGTGTGACTAGCGCTGCACCAGTGAGCTGATGATCCAGTCGCACGCCGCCTGAAAGCGGTCCGCACTGCGATGGGTTCGAGCGGTCAGCATGGCGCCTTCGAGCGTCGCCACGATTGCGATGCTGGTGGCATCCGGTGACTCGCGTAGCTTGATGAGTTGCTGTTTTTGCGCGCGTCGAAGGACCTTGGCGATCCATTCCTCAAGATCATCAAAGAACGTGCGCACTTCGGCTTGGAGTTCCTTGGGAATGGACTCTATGTCAGAGGAAAGCATGCCGCACAGACACATTCGTCGACCCGTGGCAAGTGTTTGGCGGAAAAGCCCCATGCAGAGCGTCAACTGCTGCATGGGGTCATCATGTGATTCCATAATCTGCTTGAGCTTCTCCTGGAAGCGTTCGCGATAACGACTCGTAACTGCCACGCCAAGATCGGTCTTGGTCGGGAAGTAGTAGTGGATGCTCGCGGTCTTGATGCCGATGCGATCGGCAAGATCGTGAAAACTGAAGGCGTTGTAGCCCACGGTTTGCAGCAGTTCTTCAGCAATATCCATCAGTTTGTCGCGTGTATCGGCCATGAGATCACTCGTGGGAAAGCGTACCACGTCTGTTGCTGTGCATGCGTGAGCGTGAGGTTGTCAAGCAGAGAGGCAGTCGGGCGATCAGTATTTGTTGCGGCCTGCCATCACGCCACCGTCGACGTCCCACACGGCTCCGGTCACCCAGCCTGCGCGATCAGACAGAAGGAAGGCGATCACTTCCGCAACGTCAGTCGGTTGGCCGACGCGACCGATTGGATGAAAGCTGTCGAAGCTCGCAAGCACGCCTGGGATGTCGGCCTTTGGAATGAAGCCCTCGTAGATCGGTGTCTGCACGACTGCGGGTGATACGGCATTCACGCGAATCTTCGCGCTTGACAGTTCCATCGCCAGGTGCTGCGTGAGGGCGTGGAGGCCGGCTTTTGCCATCGAGTAAGCGGAGGAAGGAGTTGCTGCGATTGCCTGCTTGGCCCACATGGAGCCGACGTTCACGATTGCGCCGCCTGTGCCAGCCTTGATCATGCGCCGCGTCACGTGCTGCGTGATGAAGAATGTGCTGCGGTTCAGGTCGTGGTAGCTGTCGTAGTCGTCTGGGGTGTGTTCGATGAACGGACGTGGCGAGAAGACGCCCACGCAGTTCACCAATCCATCCACGCGTGCCGCGTGCTTGTCAATCAGGTCTGTCGCACGGTGGATGGCATCTGCGGCTCGTAGATCGAGCGACAACGCAACAGCACGCGAGCCCAGAACCTGCTGAGCTTGGATGGCGCTTGCTTCGCGGCGACCGATCGCGACTGCAGTACCTCCCTGCTCGACGATCTTCTTGGCGGTTGCCAATCCGATGCCGTTCGTACCTCCGAGCACAACGATCACTTTTCCGGCGAACTCACTCATGTCAGAACTCCTCGACTATGGTGCGGCGGCATGCCTACCAAGTAGTAGGTAGATGCCGATGCGTATCCTTGGTTTCGCGAATGTGAGAAAAGTGGCGCCTTCAAAGATGCGGGTGTGAGGAGAGCGTCGAGACCTCGGCTCTAGATCGAGCGCTGGAGTTATACACTTGTTCGGCCATGCGTCCTTCCCGCACCCCACTGCCTCGCGACGACAAACACAATGGCCCTTACGGCCGCACGTTCCACTTTGCGGGCCAGTTTCCGCTGCCCATGTGGATGCAGCACGCGATCGTCGGGCTCGGGATTGTGATTGCTCTTGGGCTTCTTCCCCTCGTCATCGCACTGGCTCTCAAGAACGTTTCCGAGGGCAAACCGCCCTTGGAGTCGCGATCCGGGCGCATAGGCCGTCACATCGAAGAACAGAGAGAACGCAACGATCCGGCGATGCAGGCGAAGCAGAAGTTCCTGGCTGAGCAGGCAGATCGGCCCGTGCTGGATATCTCCGTGTACGAGAAGATGTCGACGACGGACCTGATTGGAGCCATCAATCACGCGGGGCCTGATCGAAGGTTGACAGTTGTCCGCACGCTCGCGCTTTCGCGCAATACGGCCCTTCGACTTCTGCCTTGGTGCAACACGCAACTGGAGCGCGACCCGGGGCATGAGCACGCGGCGCACATCTGGAGGGCTGCGGTCACGTTGTCTGGTTGCGATCTTGCTGAAGCACCGAGTGATCGGCTGCACTGGGAGACCGTCTTGGGGTTGCCCGGCGCAGCGCCGATGACACAGGCGGAGCAGTCAAAGTGGGCTTGTGTGCTTGACGCAGCAGCAGCGGAGGAGTCCGCACGAGAGCAGAATGCCGCCGAAATGCGCGGTCCTGAGTAAGCCGTTTCACGCTCCCTTTTCGCACTGACATGTACCCGTCAGCCGCAAGGAGCGTCATGTCTCGCGTTCTCTCCTCCATCTTTCTGTATCTCTCGCCCGTGATCATCACCGTCGCAGTGGCGATTGTGGGCTTTGGCATCCACGCTGTTGGACGAGGCTTTGGCAGCACGCGCAGTCACGCGCCGATTCTGATCGCGGCGGTTGTTGTGTGGCTGCTGCACGCGGGATTTCTGCTCGGGCCGTGGTTGTACGCCCACGATCGTCGCACGCTGGCGGCGTGGCTCATGCTGCCTGTCGCTGTCCTCGGCACTGCCGGCTCAATTATCGCGGCGAAGCAACTGCTTCCGAGCCATCCAGATAACTACACGCCCATCACGATCGTCTGCACGCTTCTGTGGGTGCTCGCTGTCGTGTTGGGTTACTTCGCGCCGCTGTTTGTCATGCTTCTCCAGCCGCGCGAGACAGCTGTAACGCACTGATCGGACCACCTATGCACCCACGCGTCTTCATCGCTCTGGTTGTCACTCTGCTTGCTGCTCTCGCCGCAGTCTTTATGGGCATCAAGAAGCAAGTGGGTGTTCGTTCCAATGGCTATCCGGTGGGCCGCGTTGTCCGAGCTGGTTCGCAGCTCGCTGTCGTGATGCAACGGTGCGATCCGTATATCCCGTCGCTGCAGGGCACCGCCGAGAGCAAGAAGTCGTATTCATTTGAGTTGTTGCTGGTGCCAGAGAGTGCTGCTGGCGACACGCGCACGACATCGCTCGCAAGATCCGTTCGTTCGGGAGATCGCCGACACTACGTGGGCGTGCAGCACGTGGAATCGGGCATTCTCTGGTATTCCACCAGCACAACGGCAGGCCTCGATTTGGCGACGCTTCAGCCGGTCAAGATGCCCGTTCCCGCTGTCGTCGCGAACAAGCCGATCTCGGAGTTGATCGGCTCATCGTTCCCCGCGGACGAGCCGTATCGCGCACGCATTGCACAAATCGGGCCCGATGAGTGGCTCATGCTGGCCACGGAACTCGATGCTCGCAACGACCTCAAGAGTGGATTCGGCATGCCGCGAAACTCTGACGCGGAGAGGACCTTCAAGCCCCGAACGTTGTATCGTGTGACGACGAAGTCCGACCCAACGCCGAGGATTGAGACGTTCGCACCCATCACGCAATTGACGATTCGCAACGCCGCGTTCCTTCGCAAGGCGCAGACGGGTGAGCTTTACCGGTTCACCCAGCCCGATGGCTTCCTCATCGTTCATGAGGGCGACCCCAACACGCCAACGACTCTCCGCCTCTCTCGCATGCATGTAGATGGTTCACTTGCGTGGACCACGGACACGACCATTGAGCGACTGACACAGCTTCTGCCTCACGACACGTTGCCCGCGTTTGTGGGCGAGCTCGTCAAGACAGCATCTCCCATCAATCCGCATCCGGCGATCGTGGTCGTGAACGTGACCGATGGCAGCATGAACGTCAAGTCTCTCGTTGCACCCGCGCGGTGAAGATCGCGAGATCAAGCCAAGTCCATGTCACTCCTTCATCGCATCCTCAATGCCATCTCGATGCCCCCGGCGCGCGTGCTGCCCGTTGTGCCGCCGCCTGAGTTTGCTGGTGCACGCATCGCGTACCAGAGTGACGGATGCTGCGGGTATGTCGTGTTCGCACACGGCGCGACTCGTTTCTCGCTGTACTACGAGTTCGCCGGCGGAGAAGCGCTCGCCGTGATAGATGTTCCCACCACGAACGAGTGGGCGCGTCACACCGGGCTACCTGCTCACACCCGTGAGCCCCTGCTGCGCTTTATTGGAGCCACCGTTGCTCATGATCAGACCGCGAACCACGCCGGCCGGTACGAATTGGGAATGGACACGCTGACAATCTACCCGTCGGCTCATTTGTAAGTGCATTGTTTGCATATGGTTGAGTTTATTCTGCAAGTAATCCGCCAGATGTGCAACTTCCGCGGTGTCGTTCCGGTAGACGACACAGGTGCCTGCTCCTCACAGGCTGCCTCTCAATGCCGGAGCGATGCCGGCTGGTGCATGTCGGCCCTTCCTGTCGGGGGGCCAGGGGGTCATGCACCAGCCGCCGCACGGCAGTTTCGCAGGTCTTCTTCGGCGTGTCGCCATGGATCGAGAAGTTGAGCTCAACCTCATTCAGCAAGCGCTGGCGGGCGACCGCGTGGCGACTGGTGAGCTCATTCGCGGGCATCAGGGGCCGCTGTACGCGTACATGCTGCGCATGTGCCGGCGCACCGATCTGGCGGAAGACATCACGCAAGAGGCGCTGTACAAGGCGATCAAGAATCTCTCGCGGTACGACCCTCGCTGGCGCTTCAGCACGTGGCTCTTCACGATCGCCCGCCGGTTGTGGATGAATATGCAGGAACGCAAGGCGCCTGCTTACGACAGCGAACTGCTGGACGCGGTGCCGGGCGTGGCTCCGGTCTGGAGCGTCACGGGGTGGCTGACCGAACAACGAGACGAAGGCGCCCGGACGCGCGGTGTGATCGAGAGAGCGATGAACACGCTTCCCGATGTGCAGCGCGAAGCGGTTGTGCTTTGTCATCAGTTGGGCTGGCCTCTCAAGCTTGCCTCCGAGCTCATGGGCCTGCCCGAAGGCACGGTCAAGAGTCATCTGTTCCGCGCACGCATCACGCTGCGGGAACAATTGGCCGCGTGGTACTCGCGAGAGTCTCGCGGCGTGCAAGACGACGAGCAAGCGGCGACATACGTGGCGAGATGGGGCGGTGGGGGAGTCGGGCGAAGTGGGGCTCGACATGAAGCAAGGGACATGCATCGACGGGAGGACGGACAATGAACAGCAATCGCGACAACTTGAGCAACTCGCAGGCCGACAAGCCTCGCGCCAGCGTTGACGCGATGATCAGCGAGGCGATGGATCTCGAACTCGCCGGTGATCACACACGCGCTGCCGCGGTCTGGCGGCTGATTGACGAGAAGTACCCCGCTGAGCGAGCGACCGTTCGCGCGCTGCGTGAGGGCATGAGCGATCTTCGCCGCACCACGCCGCCGCACAAGGACTTCACGAGCGCCGTGATGGTGCGGATGGCCAGCGAGGATGATCTTGACGCGTTGGACGTGACGGCCCGCGCGGAGCTTGAGGCATCAGCCCAGGCGGTGGTTGATGATGCACCGCGCATGCACGCGCGTGCAAAGGCCGGTTCCTTGCGCCGGTTTGTTCGCCCCCGCATTTCGGCAACGACAGTCGCGTTTCTGCTCGGTATGTGCGCGACGGCCGCACTGGTTGTCATCGCCGCCAAGTACCACAAGCCCGAGGCCCGGTCGCTCGTTGGCGAGATGGCGGTACAGCGTGCGATGCAGATGCCTGAGACTCCGGCAGTGACGGAGACGGCTCCGGTCGCCCGGCTGCGGATGGGTGACGGCACGCGGTACGAGCGAGCGTGGGAGCAGCGCGGTTCGCAGCTCGCGATCATGGGTGGCAGCGGCGCCATTCATGCCCATGTGCCCATCGGCTTGGCACCGCTGGCGTCGCCTGTGCGGTATGCGTCTGCCGACGGCGTTGCAATGCGCGGTGCGACGGTGGTCTTTGATCCGCTGTGGCGCATGCGTGAGCAGGGGCGTGGCACAGGCGTGCTGCAATCAATCGAACGTTCTGCGGTGCCTATCGGCAACGTCGACGGCTCGCGCATTCAGCTTGACTCCGCGGGCATGCTTGTGCTGCCGGTGCGGTGAGCAGTGCGGCTTTGTGACTGCACAAGAAAAACACTCCGGCCTGTGCCGGAGTGTCTTTGGTGCGCTGGTTATTGATTACCGACTCATGAACGCTGAGGGAGCGCCCGTTGCGCTTTAGCCGTTCCACTTGCGCGGAGCTTCGCCCGTGTACTTGCTCAGCGGACGAATGATGCGGTTGTTCGCATGCTGCTCGATGATGTGCGCCGCCCAGCCGCTCACGCGACTGGCCACGAAGATCGGCGTGTACTGCGGCACCGGAATGCCCATCGTGAAATACGTCATGCCGCAGGGGAAGTCGACGTTGGGGTGAATGTTCTTCTTCTCCAGCATGATCTTCTGCACCTGCTCGCCCAGTTCAAACCACTTGATCGCGGCGTGACCGCCCGGGTTCTTCGTGTCGCTGGTCGCAACATCGCGTCCGAGCTTGTGCAGAATCGGCGCGCGGTGGTCGCCGTTCTTGTAGACGCGGTGCCCGAAGCCCATCAGCTTGCGCTTGGTGTCGAAGGCCTTCTGCATCCAGTCGTCAACTGCCTTGGTGCCGATGCTCTTCTCGCCCACGTCTTTCATGATTTCCTTGAGCATCTCCATCGCCATCTCATTGGCGCCGCCGTGCAGCGGGCCCTTGAGCGCCGCGATGCCGCCGCAGATCGCGCCGTGCATATCGCTCAGCGTGCCGGCGATCACGCGGCTCGTGAATGTGCTGGCGTTGAAGTCGTGCTCGGCGTACAGGATGAGGCTCACGTCGACGACGTGCGCGTATTCCTTGGCGGGCTTGTTGCCCGTCATGAGATACAGCAGGTTGGCCGCGTGGCCCAGCGTCGGATCGCCACCACGTTCGCGCTCGATGATGGACTTGCCGTCGATCACATTCTGCATGTGCCCGATCATCGTGGGGACCTTCGCGAGCAGCCGCTTGGCCTTGCGCAGATTCGCGTCCTTCTCCACGCTCTGGCTGTCGGGATCCATATGACCCAGCATGCTGACGCAGGTCCGCAGGATGTCCATGGGCACCGCGCGGCCGCTGGCGAGGTAGCCGCCCATGCTCTCGATGAAGTTCACGACCGGCGCAGGCAGGGGACGCTCAGCGACCAGTTCCGCCTTGAACGAAGCGAGCTCGCTGGCTGAGGGCTTGTGGCCCACCAGCAGCACGTGGGCCACTTCTTCAAAGGTCGCGTGCTTCGCCAGATCATGAATCTCGTAACCGCGGTACCACAGGCCGCCCTGCTCGATCGAGCACACGGCCGTCTCACCGGCGATGATGCCTTCGAGACCCTTGGAGTAGATCGCTTCGGCTTGTTCCTTGCTGATGGCGGGGGCTTTGGGGGCTGCGGTGGTCATGGCGAGGTTTCCTTTTTTGAGCTTTCAGAGTGTAGAACGGACAGGGCAAGAAATGAGGAGATCTGTCTCGCAACAAACGCGGTGCCCCGATTCGGCGATTGGTCCGCATCAGGCGTCGCTGTTGCACCGTGCAGGCACGCCAGACGCGTGCGGTGCGCGAAGCCTCGTGACTTTCTATCATTCCCTATGCAGTACTCACTTGCGCAGCGCACAGCGGTCATCACAGGGGCAACAGCAGGCATCGGTCGGGCTATCGCCCGTGAACTGGCCGCACGGGGCGCGTTCATTGTCGCCAACGGGCGTCGGCAGGCGATGCTCACTGAGCTTTCGAATGAAGTTGGCGGAGCTGGCAGCGTGGCGTGTGTCGTGGGTGATTGCGGTGATGACGCGATCATCACTCGCATGCTTGATGTCGGTCGCTACGCACTGGGCAATCCCGCCCACGAACCCGACATTATCGTGGTGAACGCCGGTCGCGGACTGGCGGGCAGCGCGGTGACGAGTGACGAATCCCAGTGGGAAGAGATGATCCGGACGAACATTCTCGCCGCTGCCAAACTCATTCGCGTCGCCGCGAAGCGCATGCTTGCGGAGATCGAAGTGGAGAAGCAGACGTTCTCGCAAGCGAGTCGTCCGCGCGACATCGTGGTGCTGGGCAGCACGGTGGGCCGGCACATCAGCCCGTTCAGCAGCATGTACGGCGCAACCAAGTTCGCAGTGAACAGCCTTGCGGAAGCGAGCCGGCGCGAGCTGGGCCCCAAGGGCATTCGCGTCACGCTCATCGAGCCGGGCTTTGTCGAAAGCGAGTTCCAAGGTATCGCGGGCTACAAGCCCGAGTGGTTCGCTGAGGTCAAGCAGCGCATCGGGCCGGTGCTCACGCCCGAAGACATCGCACGCAGCATCGCCTTCATCGTGGAGCAGCCCGCCCACGTGCACATCAGTGACGTGCTCATTCGCCCCACGCGTCAGGACTACCCGTAAGCCGCCTGTCGATCAGCAGCCGCCGCCCGCGAGCGTCGCGAAAAAGTCGATGACATCCGCATCTTCCGGAAAGACGGCGTTGTTGTTGAAGTCGATGTCGCAGTTTTCCCACGGGCCGGTGTTGTAGGGGCATGGCGCGCCCGCGAGTACATTGAAGAAGTCGATCACATCCTGATCTTCCGGGAAGACGCCATTGCGATTGAAGTCAACGTCGTCGCATCCGCCCAGGAGAATGCTCTGCATCACAAAGCCCTGGCTGCGATTGCTCACCACGCGCAGCGTGCTCACGCCCGCCGGGAACGTCACGTTGATCGCGTCACTCGTGAAGAAGTCCATCACCGCGGGATTGGGGTTGATGGGCAGCGTGATCGTGCCTGCGTTCACGCCGCCAACAAACAACGTCACGCCCGCGTTCTGCTCAAAGGTGCTGTGCACGATGCGCACAGGCACAGTGCGCTGTTCGGCGCTCTGCACCAGATAGTCAAAGCCCTGGCCAAGCAGCAGCGTGCCCGACGCGGGCGACTGATTCCACGTTGCAGGGTTGCGACGCGGGTGCCGCCTTGCATCAATCACGCCGGGAACGCGTGTCAATTCCAGCGGTGGAACCGGTGCCGCAGAGACCGCGTCCAGCGCACGGATCTTCGTCGTGGACTGGTCGAGCATGTTCTCTGTCAGCGTGTAGCTGCCGGATGAGTTGGTCCAAGGTCCGGCGCCGGCGATAGACCACACAAAGTGGCCGCCGTGTTTGCGATGCCAGTCGTCAAGAAACGTCTTGCACAGACCGAACATGCGCTCGTCGTAGGTCGCGAGCCGCTTCACGGCGAGGTTGCTGTTGAAGCGCGTGTCGACGCCGCCTTCGTACGCCATCATCGGTGCGAGGTTGTACCACGCTGCGCTAGTTGCGTGGGTTTCCAGTTGCAATCCCGTGTTCCATCGCATCACGCCGTCAGCCAAACCGGCGATGTACTGATCCACGGTGAGATTCGGGTTGCCGGTGTCCAGCGTCCACGCCTCAAAGTACGGCGCGAGGCCGATGGTGTAGAACCAGTTGCGCGGCGGGCCATACACGTCGTTGATGTATTGCAGTTGAGCGTCGTAGATGTCAAGACGCGACGTCTGTCCGCTCAGAATCGGGCGCAAGCGACCGCGCGGATCATTCACGCCGAACTCCTGCATGAAGATCTCCGCCATTCGCTTGCTCTCACGTGCGTAGCGGCGGAAGCGTGTGGTCGTCGGGTTTGTGTTGCCGTCGTACGTCAGGTTGGTGCTGCCCGCAGCCACTTCAATCGCGGCTTGATCGCGATTCCAGATGCCCTGCTGAAACAGCGTGTTCCATACCTCGTTGCTGAACTCAACGTAGACATGACGCTGCGGTTCCAGCGTGTCGCGAATGAGCCGTGCGAGTTGCCGCAGGTAGTCATCGTCCGCCAGGTGCGGCACGCACACCCACATGTCTGCATCAATCGTGTTGCAGAGCTGGATCGCAGCCTCGTAAGGCATGCCGGTGCGTGTGCGCCAGTTCCACTGATTCATCTGCGTGCGATTCGCCCAGGTCGACACCGTCGTCTGGTTCGTCAGGTTGGTGTCCATGAATCGCAGGATGTCAAAGCGATCAACATGCGACAGGAAACGCTGCGTGAACAGTTGCTCGCTCGTGGCGCCGGGGCGAAGCACTTCCAAATTCCGCACGCCGCCAGTGACGCCATTGCTCGTACCGAAGAAGCCCAACATGAGTTGGGTGCCGTCTTCCGGAAAGACAATCTCGCCCGTTACCCTGCCCGTGACGGCGTCGCGCTGCAGATTCTGCACCGTCCCGGGGCTTGCGATGAGTCGCACTTCCGGCAATGTCGCACACTCAAATGAAAATCGATAGATGCCGCCCTGCCCGCTGTTGGGCGCCTGGCTTGTCATGAGCACCATGCCGGCGTCTTGCATGGGCCAGTTGTTCGCGTCGAGCGCGATCTGCGATTGACCCGTCCACGGGTCGGTCGGCGAGCCCCACGCACGACCCGAGTGCACGAGGTCTGCCAGCATCTGCGAGCGCGACCAGTCGCGCAGCGCTTCAACGCCGGCGCCCATCCGCGCATCCTCGAGGAACGGGGACGAGGCCATGGCGGGCGTGCCGCCGATCATCGCTGCGGCGAGCACCGCGCTGAGCAGACTCATCTTCATGACCATCCTCCCGCCAGCGACGAAACGCAATCGCGGACAACCACATTATTCGGCTATTCGCACCGTCCATCCCCCGAGGCCGAATGAAAACCGCCGCCCAGTGAAGATACTGGGCGGCGGAGTGAACTATTTTCGGACGACCGCACCTGACCTTACGGGCAGCCGGCGCCGGCGAGCACGTTGAAGAAGTCGATCACGTCCTGATCTTCGGGGTAGACGTTGTTGTTGTTGAAGTCGATGTCGCTGCAAACATTGCCAGCGCTGCACGGGCCGCCAGACAAGACCGTGAAGAAGTCAATCACATCTTGGTCTTCGGGATAGACGTTGTTGTTGTTGAAGTCGATCGTGTCGCAAGGCAGGACGCCCGAGGCAACGTTGATGGCATTGACGTAGAACCCGCCATTGCTCAAGCTGCGCAGTCGCAGCACGCTCAGGCCGGCGGGCAGGTTGACTGTGACATCACCAAAGTTCTGGAACGTTTGGTTCTGCACGCCACCAGTCGTCGTGAAGAGGACGTTGCCGTACGACTCGCGACTGACCAGCAGTTCAACGCCAGCCGCCGCGTCCCAACTGCTCGCGTTGGTGCTCACACGAACGGGGCCTGCCGCGTCCTTGCGAATGAGATACTCGTAGTACTGACCGGTGTTGAGCTGCTGCGGGTTGGGCAGCGGGCTGGCGGCCCAGGTCGTTTCGCGCTGCACGTGCTTGCGTGCATCGATGGTTGCGGGAACGAGCGTGCCTGCGTAGAGCGCCGCACGAGGACGATCTCGCGCTTCATCCAGTGCGAGCTCTTTCGTGCTTGCCGGCTGGAAGATGTTCTCCGTCAGCACGTATCCATCCCATTGATCCTGATCAAACGTGCCGGCACCGCTGCTGAACCATGCCATGGTTCCCATGCCCGCGCCGTGCCACGCATCGATGTAGTTGTTGATCAGCGTGCGCACGGCCTGGGAGCGATGGACCTGCCCTTTGACTTCGAGGTTGTTGAAGCCCCGCGTGTCGATGCCCGCTTCGTACGCGACCACCGGCGCGAGACCGTGCCACACGCTGTACGTCGTGTAGCGTTCCCATTGCAGACTTGTGCGCCACCGATCAATGCCCGCCTGCAGCCCGGTGACGAACTCATCGAACTCCATCGAGGGGTTGAGCGAGTCGTTGGTCCAGTTCTCAAAGTACGGTGCGACGGCGATGGCATGGAAGAAGTTCGCCGGCGGCCCGTAATTGGCCTGAATGTAGTTGAGCATGTTCAGATACTGCGCGTCATTCGCGTTCTGCCCCGCCAGAATCGGCCGCAGCCGCGTGAACATGCTGCCCGCAGGGAACTCTTCCTTGAAGATATTGCTGACTTCGATGCTGCGACGCGCGTAGCGACGCCAACGCCAGTGCGCCGGGTTGGTGCTGCCGTCGTAGTCGAGGTTGCTGTCAGGAATGTTGTTGACTTCCGCCGTCGCCGCGTCGTTGTTTTCACGGCCCGTCGTCGTGTTGGTGGCCCACACTTCGTTTGACCACTCAACGTACACAGCGAGGTTCGGATTGAGGTTGTCGCGGATCAGTCGCGCAAGCTCGCGCACGTAGGTGTTGTTCGCGCGGCCCGGCAGGTTGATGTACAGGTCGGTGTTCAGTTCGTTGCAGAGTGCGATGCACGCTTCGTAGGGAATACCCGTGCCGCCGCGCCAGCGCACGCTGTCCATGCGTGTGCGGTTAGCCCACGACGAGATCGTCGCGCCGCTGCTCATGGTCTCGTTGGCGTCCATCCAGCGAATCACGCCGCCGCCGTGATCCATGTGCGAGCGATACCAGCTCGTGAACGGATTCGTGCGAGGGGTGCTGGGGCTCCACACGCGAATGTTGCGTGCCCCGCCCTGTGTGTTGTAACACGAGATCGAGAAGTTCAGCGTCGCATTGGGATAGAACAGGTCCGCCGTCACGATGCCGGTGACCGGATCGCGAGAGAGATTCGACACCGTTGCGCCAGCCTGGTGGAGGTCGAATGTCGGGATCGTGGCACACTCCATCTCCAGCCGGTACACGCCACCCGCGCCGTAGTTGGCGGGCAGCGTCGCCATCCAGATGCCAAAGTCCGCGGTCGGCCAGCCGTTGGCGTCCACAGGAGCGAGGCAGTCGGTCGTGTTGGTTGGGCTGCCAAAGCAGCGGCTCTGCTTGATCATGTCCGTCACGGGCAGCGACCGGCTCCAGTCAACGATTCGCGTTGCGTTGAGCCCGATATCTGGCTCCTGCAGCACGAAGCGAGAGGGCGGATTGACCTGCCCCAGAGCCATCCCCGCGCACAGGGCTACCCAGCCCCCGGCGCACAGTGAAACACGCATGTTCATATAACTTCCCTTCTCAGAACGCCCCAACACGAATTGGACCCGTTGGTAGATTGTATCAGAATGCCAGTCGCCCGAGTAGGTGGGGGAGGGATCTGTGGGTTTTGTCTTGACACAATCTTCGCAAACCGTATTGTGTCTGTATGGATCAAATGACGCTCGCAGAATCGTGCCTCCGACTCGGCACCGCGTTGGGGCTGGGGGCTCTCATGGGGTTGGAGCGAGAACGCAAAAATCGCCCCGCGGGTTTCCGCACGATGATCCTCATCAGCCTGGGCTCGGCGGGCTTCATGCTGGCTGGCTTGGAGGCGATTCGGCAGGGAGCCACGGGGCCGCTGACGAGCGCGGACATCTCGCGCGTGTTGCAAGGTCTGATCGGCGGGATTGGCTTTCTGGGCGCGGGGGCCGTGATTCAGAACAAGAAGGCGGTTCGCGGGCTGACGACCGCGGCCGCGGTATGGGTCACAGCGTGCATCGGGGCCATGTGCGGACTGGGGCTGTATGTGCTCGCCGGAGTACTCGCGACCGGAGCTTTGTTCACGCTTGTCATTCTGGAACTGTTCGAGGACAAGTACTTTCCCGACCAGCGCGAGGATGATCGCAAGCAGGCCGAGCAGGGTGATGTCATTCGGATTGTGGTGGACCAGAACGGCAGGCCCGTCACTTCGGTGCGTACACCGGCATCGACTTCTGCCGAAGCCGAAACGAAGTGACAGTTTCCGCCGTGTTTTCAGCCGATTTCTGGTGTGTCCACACCCCTTCGCCACGTGATGCCCGCTCGTCGAGCGCCAGGTGGGCGCGTGCGGCGATGGGATCGTCGGCCCAGCGCGTGATGAACACGCCCGTGCGTGCGTACTGCTCGATTGCCTCACGGATGATGGGATCTTCCATGAGCTTGCCAGAACTCAGAGAATCGATCACATCGATAAGCGATGACGGATCGCTTGGTTGCAGTCGATGCGAGTAGATCTCCATTGCAAGCATGTGAGCTTGCCGGTATCCGCTCAGCGCGAAGTCCTCGGGCATGCCGCGTGGTGGGAAGAAAGTTCTCTCGTCAGACGGCGTTTCAATCGCCCAAGCCCTGTAGCTGGGAGTGTCCCAGATCAGGACGCGTTTGGAGCTCGCGCAGCTGCTTAGTGTTCCAGCGATCACCGCACTCAACATGAAGATTGCACGGTCGTGTCGCATGATCATGCGACGCAGTGTAATGCATGGCGGACCGCGGCCCGCGTCATCCAAGTACCCGTGGTCTTTCTCAAGGTCCGACAGGCTTGCAGACAAGCGTTATGGCTTCCAACCACCCAAGCTGGCGGCTATCATTCTGCATGGCGACGACGACGACTACGACGATAATCACTGCACGCGGCAGTCGCCGGTGACGCGTGCGGTTTCAGCATGAACCATGAACCCGGCGAAGAATCGCCGGGTTTTTTCTTGGGAAGCAGGCAGTAGGCGGCAGTAACTGGGTATTCGGCATTGGGCATGAGGGAAAGGCAGCGTGTATGGCGGCGAAACCTGTTTGTCTGGTGTGCAACGTGGAGATGGTGCGCGGGTTCATGACGGAACTGGGGCACTACAGCACGATCAATCTGCCACGTTGGTCGCCCGGTGATCCGGAGCCTGGTTTCTTTTCGGGCGAGGCGAAGGGAGCGCAACGGCGCGAGGGGTACAAGGTCGTCGCGTATCGCTGCCCAACGTGCGAGGCGCTGCGGCTGTATGCTCCGTCTGAGAACGATTCGAAGCACTGAAGTAGCGACGTCATGACCAACGCTGAAGCGGAACATTCGCCTGCATGCAGTCAGCCGTTCTCGTGGAAACGAGTAACGCGCTCGACTTTGCTGTGCGCAGTTCCGATTGTCTTTGCCTTTGGGGTATACGTGGTCGCAACTGACTGCAACGGCTTCAAGCAAAGCTGGAACATGCGTGCAGTTGAGAAACACATTGCCACAAAGCTCGTGCAAGTTGCATCGATGCCGGAGTATGCAGGTGTTGAGATGCAGGCTTACACGGCCGGCCACTGCGGCTGCATGGCCGTGCATGGCATCGTTTCAGATCAGGGTCAAGCTGATCAACTGCGCCAGCTTGTGCTCACAAGCTCGCCGCCGACTGAAGTGAAGTTCGTGCTTTACAGTCCGCTCGAAAGCGATGGCCAGATCGTTTACGGTGAACTCTTGGATGTCCCTGAAATTCCTCGTCCCCAGTGACTTTGGCCCATCGGCCAGTCTGTAGAATTGGATTGCTCCTTATGCCCACCATCACTCTTCCTGACGGCAAAACCAAGTCCTTTGACAAACCCGTGACGGGCCTCGAGGTCGCTGCCAGCATTGGCAGCGGGCTGGCTAAGGCCGCACTCGCAGTGAAGGTGGACGGCGAGCTGCGCGATCTCTCGCACGTGATTGATCGCGATGTGAACATCGCCATCGTGACCGCGCCCAAGGCCGGGCAGGCGGCAAGCGCCGACGCGCTCTATCTCATTCGCCACAGCGCGGCCCACGTGATGGCTGAGGCGATTCAGGATGTGGTGGGCAAGGACGTGCAACTCGCGTATGGCCCGCCGACTGACACCGGCTTCTTCTACGACATGTTCGTGCCTGCCGGCAAGAAGTTCAGCAGCGACGAGTTCGCGGCGATTGACAAGCGGATCGCCGAGATTCTGAAAGAAGATCGGCCATTCACTCGCTACGAAGTCGCAAGCGGCGAAGGCCTGAAGAAACTGCAAATCGAGGGCAACAAGTACAAGGTAGACAACGCTGAGCGTGCGCTGGGCATGCCCAGCAGCGTGTACAAGGGCAAGAAGGCGGCGTTCAGTGAAGGGACTGCGCCGGCCGAAGCTCGTTCTGCGGCGCTGTCGTTTTACGCTACCGGCACTCCCGGCAAGAACTGGGAAGACTTGTGCCGCGGGCCGCATGTGCCCAGCACCGCGCGTATCGGCGCGGTGAAGGTGATGAGCCTCGCGAGCGCTTACTGGCACGGTGATGAAACCAGCGATCGCCTCATTCGCGTGTACGGCACCGCGTTCGCGAGCCAGGCCGATCTCGACGCGTATATCAAGCAGCGCGAAGAAGCGGCGGAGCGAGATCACCGCAAGATCGGCAAGGCGCTGCACCTGTTCCACATCGACGAAGAAGTGGGCCAAGGGCTCATTCTGTGGACTCCCAACGGCTCGATCATCCGCAAGGAACTGCAGCAGTTCATCGGTGGCGAACTGCGCAAGCAGGGCTATACCGAAGTCTTCACGCCGCACATCGGCCGGTTGGAGTTGTACAAGACCAGCGGCCACTTCCCGTATTACAAGGACAGCCAGTTCAGCCCCATCATCGAGCGCGATGCGCTTGAGCAACTGTCGGCGGCGGGCTGCTCATGTTCGGAGATGATCCACCGCGTGGAAGGCGTGAGCGAGCGCCTCGCGAAGGGCATCAATGAGCGCACGGGCAAGGAGACCATCGAGAAGTCGCGCATTCTGCCCGACAATCAACTGCTTGAAGGCTTCATGCTCAAGCCCATGAACTGTCCGCACCACGCGAAGATCTTCGCGAGCTCGCCTCACTCCTATCGCACCATGCCCGTGCGCCTCGCGGAGTTCGGCACCGTGTATCGCTGGGAGCAAAGCGGCGAACTGAACGGCATGACCCGCGTGCGCGGCTTCACGCAGGACGACGCGCACCTGTTCTGCACCGAAGAGCAGGTGCCGGGCGAGATTCAAGGCTGCCTTGAACTCGTGAAGATCATCTTCGGCACCCTCGGCATGAAGGACTACCGCGTGCGCGTGGGCCTGCGCGATCCTGACAGCAACAAGTACACCGGCACCAAGGAGAACTGGGACAAAGCCGAAACGGCGTGTCGCGACGCGGCCAAGAGCCTGGGCGTGCCTTTCAGCGAAGAGCCGGGCGAAGCGGCGTTCTACGGCCCCAAGATCGACTTTGTCGTGAAGGACGTCATCGGTCGCGAGTGGCAGCTTGGCACTGTGCAGGTCGATTACAACATGGCGATTCGCTTCGACCTGTCGTACATCGGGCCCGACAACAGCAAGAAGCGGCCGGTGGTCATTCACCGCGCACCCTTCGGCAGCATGGAGCGTTTCTGCGGCGTGCTCATCGAGCACTTCGCCGGCGCGTTCCCGCTGTGGCTGTCTCCTGAGCAGGTGCGTGTGCTGCCCATCAGCGAGAAGACCAACGACTACGCCAACAAGGTCTATGACGCACTCAAGGCCGCAGGCCTGCGAGCGGAAGTCGACACGAGCAACGACCGCGTACAAGGCAAGATCAAAGCGGCCGCCGAACAGCGGATTCCGTATCTCGCAATCGTCGGCCCGCGCGACGCGGAGAACGGCACAATCAGTCTGCGTGCTCGCGGCGAAGAGAAGGACTTGGGCGCAATCAAGCTCGAAACGTTCGTCGCGGCAGTGCAGCGCGAGTACGAGACGCGCTCGGCGACGCTGGGTGTCAAGCCGTAATCATCGCTCGTCATGAGAATCACAAACGCACCGACAAGCGTCGGTGCGTTTTTCATTTGGTGAAGAACGTACTTACACCCGCCCCAGAAACTCGTTCATCGCCGCCCCGAATTCATCGGGCTTCTCGATCATGGGCGCGTGGCCGCAGTTGTCCAACCACACGACCTTGCATCCGTTGATTTTGGCAGCGAACTGATCGCACGCTTCGGGCGGCGTCACGATGTCCTGGCGACCCCAGATGAGAAGAGTGGGGGCCTTGATGTGGCGGAGTTCCTCGCCAAGGTGGTTCTTGCGAGCAGTGCGGCTCAGACGCACCATGGCGCGGGCGTGATCGCGATCCATCAGTTCCTTGTACGCGCGATCGACGTCCTCGGGATTCATCTTGGAGCGGTCAAAGAACAGTTCGCCAATCTTGCGTTCCAGCCATTCCCGGCTGGGGCGAATCTGCACGTCGCTGACCATGCTCTTCTCAATCAAGCCGCTGGCACCGGCGAGAACCAGACCGCGCACCAGATCAGGGCGAGCAATCGCCATCTTCGCGGCAATATGGCCCCCGAAGCTGTTACCCACGAGCACGGCGGGTTGCTTGAGATACGTGGAGATCAGCCGGATGGTGAGCTCTGTGGCGCCGTGAATCGAGCAGTCATCGCCCGTCAGATCCAGCAAGGGCGTTTGGATGAGCACGCAGCGTGAGCGGTGCTTGATGCGGTGCACCACATCTTCCCAGTGGTCATTCAGACCGACCAGACCATGCAGAAACACCACAGGCACGCCGGGGGCTGGCTGTCCCGCCTCAATGACTTCGCACTTCACCGGCACGCCCGCGAGACCGGAAACGGTCACGTGTTTGGGTGCGCCCAACTGAATGGAGGCGCTGGCGTGGGCAGCTTGCGGGTTGGCTGGCACTGACGTCATCATGGCCCTCGCACACATACCTGGCATGCCGCAGGCACGCGCAGGTTTGTGGATGATAACAAGCATATTCCCCCACCTGACCGGAAGTGGACAGACCGGTACCGGCAACTCGACACCCATCTGCACCAGGGCGATAACTCGTCCAATCCGCAACTTCGCTGGTCAACCGGCATACTCGGTGCATATTCAAGGTGCCATCACGTGTGCCCGGGAGTTTCGCGGGTTTTCGGTCCAATGCATCAAGTTGTCCTGCGCAGGGCAACCTTGTCGGTTCTACACGCGAACAATCAGAGCACACAAGTCGGTTTATTCGGAGAGCAGCGCATGCAGAGCGAGAACGTCGTGCGGGATGTGGCCGTTTCCAAACGCAGTGCATGGAGCACTCGCCTTATCGCTGGCCTCGCGGTGGGCGTGCCGGTCGTTGTTGCCAGCCTGTTGACGGGCATGTACGTCAGCAACAAGGCTGACGCCTCGCTGCCTCCCGTGCCTGTGCCGCCGGAGAACCCCATCACCGAGCAGAAGCGCGTGCTCGGCAAGATCCTGTTCTGGGATGAGCAGTTCTCGACCAGCAATGTCGTTGCTTGTGCGACGTGTCACATTCCCGAGCGTGCAGGTACCGATCCTCGCATCGCCCGCAACCCGGGTATCGACAACATTCCGTTCACCGATGATGACATCCTCGGTTCGATCGGCATCATCAAGAGCGATGTCAGCAACAACTTCGCGCCCTCGTTTGTCTTCGGTCTTGAACCGCAGATCACCGGTCGCAGCGCGAACAGCGTGATTAACGCTGCTTACTACGCTGACCTTTTCTGGGATGGTCGCGCTCGCGGCGAGTTCCGCGACCCCATTACCAACGCCGTGGTCATTGCCGAAGGCGGCGCGCTCGAAAGCCAGGCGGTGGGCCCACCGCTCAGCAGCGTTGAGATGGCGCACGCCGGTCTGAACTGGACGGAACTGACGACCAAGCTCAACCAGGTGCGTCCGCTCGATCTCGCGACCGATGTGCCTGCGGATGTCGCGGCGGTGCTGGCCAGCAAGCCCAGCTATGGCGATCTGTTTGAAGACGCGTTTGGCGATCCCGCCATCACGCCCACGCGCATCGCGTTCGCGATCGCGACGTATCAGCGCACGCTCATCAGCGATCAGTCACCCTGGGATGCATTCACCGCCGGCAACGATCAGGCTCTCACGCCGCGCCAGCAGGATGGCTTCGCGCAGTTTGTCGCCAGCAGCTGCATCACCTGCCACAGCGATCCGCTGTTCAAGGAGAATGACTTCCGCAACATCGGCCTGCGTCCCAACGCCGAAGACCTCGGCCTTGCGGGCATCACGGGGAACCCGTTTGACAGCGGCAAGTTCAAGACTCCCACGGTGCGCAACAGCAAGCTCAAGTCCACGTTCATGCACAACGGCATGTTCACGACGCTGGGTGACGTTGTGCGCTTCTACACGCAGGCGCCGGGCTCGCCGCCCATGTTCCAAGACAACCTCGACACCATCATGCAGTTCACGCAGGTGCCCGACAACATGATCGGTCCGATGGTCGACTTCATGGCCAACGGCCTGCTCGACCCGCGTGTCGTCAGCGGCACCTTCCCCTTTGACAAGCCCCAACTCTACACCGAGCGTGTGGATGCGCAACCGACCGTCATCGGTGGTGGCGTGCCCGGCACGGGCGGCGTGGTTCCCAAGATCGTCGCCGCAAGTCCTGCCATGATCAACATCAGCGAGTGCCGCATCGGCCTCGGTCAGGCTCGCGTGGGCGCGACCGCTCGACTCATGTTCACGCGCATCACGCCGACGGGTGGCGTGATCTCGCCGGATTATCTCTACTCGCAGCACATCGTGACTGCTCTGGGTGCGGCCACGGAGAAGATGTCGATCACCATCGACATGTTCCAGCCGGGCGAAACGATCTACATGCAGTGGATGATTGATGATCCCGCCGCTCCGGGCGGTATCGCGTACAGCAGCATCGCGCGTGTGCCGATCTTCTGCGGCAGCATGGGTTGCCCGTGCGACCCCATCGACTTCAATCGCAACGACGTCTTCCCCGAAGATCAAGACGTCATCGACTTCTTTGATGTGCTCGCGGGTGGCACTCCCGCAAGCTGCGATCCGGACCGCGGTTGCAACGACATCGACTTCAACAACAACGGCGTGTTCCCCGAAGATCAGGACGTGATGGACTTCTTCAACGTTCTGGCTGGTGGCAGCTGCAACTGATCGCCCACGTCAAATGACTTGTCACGCTCGCACGGTGTTTGCCGTGCGAGTTTTTTTATTGGAAAGCTTACATGGATGCGCTTGACGCAGCATCGCGTTGATGTAGGCTGAAGCGTGCCCGCACAAGTCATGACGCGGGTGGAACGGGGCACATATGCATCATTCGATCGTCGGTTTTCTCGCTGCAGCGACTCTCTTAAGCACCATCGCCACGGCCGATGTCGTGCGCGAATCTGCGGCGGTGTCTGTCGCGGCGTTCTCCGGTCACGTGTACCGCGACCGCGTGTATGTGCGATTTATCAACGCGCTGTCGGTACGTGAGCGTGCAGGCGGGCTCTCTGAACTGCGAGGCGTACCGCTTCCCAAGGTGCCGGGCGTGACCTGGCGACGACTGCACGAAGTGACTGATGATGCCCTGCAGGAGCAGCGCGAACAGGCTGAGAAGTTCTGGCAGCGTGAACTGCCGGATTTACGCAACGAGTTCGTCATGACGCTGGCTCCTGGCACGGACCTCGAGAAGACGCTGGATGCTCTGCGCCAGATGCCTGAAGTTGCAGCGGCGGATCCGTTGCCGCTTCCTGTTGCGCCGCCGCTGCCACCTGACTATCGCGGTTCGCAGCAGTATCTCAATGCGTCGCCCGTCGGCACCGCGCCCTCGCTGGCGTGGACGTGGCCCGGTGGTCGTGGACAGGCAGTCCGAGTGACGGATCTTGAGTACGGCTACAACCTGGCGCACGAAGATCTGCCCGCCATCACTCGCATCGGCGCTCTGGGGAACAACCCGTTTGACAACAATCACGGCACTGCGGTCCTCAGCATCCTGTTCGGAAGCGACAACGGCTGGGGCGTGGTTGGAGGCGTACCCGACGCAGCCAAGTCGTTCGCATATTGCTACTTCAACACCACGGGCTACAACCTTGCTGGAGCCATCACCAGCGTTTCGGTTGCGAGTGCGCCCGGAGACGTTCTGCTGATTGAGCAGCAGGCGGCGGGGCCCTCCGGTGGTACCGCGTATGTTCCAAGTGAGTGGAGTCTGCCCGTGTACAACGCCACCGTGCAGGCGGTGGGGGCTGGACGCATCGTCGTCGCGGCGGCTGGTAATGGCGGCGAGAACCTTGACGGGCCCGCATTCAACACCGGTCACCGCCCGTTCATCGCCGCCAACAACAGCGGAGCGATTATCGTCGGCGCAGGTGCTGCGGGACCAAACAACTCGCCCAGCACCACGTCGCGTTCGCGGTTGTCATTCAGCTGCTACGGATCGCGACTGAGCCTGCAAGGCTGGGGCGAACGCGTGTACGCGGCCGGCTACGGCAGCACGTTCTCGGCGGAAGGCGTGAACCGCTACTTCACCAGCGGGTTCAACGGGACCAGCAGTGCCAGCCCGACGGTCGTGAACGCCGCGGCGGTTGTTTCAAGCGTGTACGAAACGGTGACCGGTACGCCCATCAATCCGCTCACACTGCGGGCCGCCCTCGTCAGCACAGGCGCGGCCCAGACCAGCGGCGCCAATCCCGCGACGCAGAACATCGGCCCGTTGCCCAACGCCGTTGCCGCGTTGTATGAGGTGCTCGCAACGGGTGACTGCAACCAGAACCAGATTCCGGATCGCGTTGATATCGCGATGGGCATGGCGGATGGGAACGGCGACCTCATTCCGGACGAGTGTCAGACACTGGGCTGCGATGACATCGACTTCAACAACAATGGCGTCTTCCCGGAAGATCAAGACATCACCGACTTCTTCGCGGTGCTTGCCGGCGCTTCGTGCCCGACGTGCAACGACATCGACTTCAACAACAACGGCGTGTTTCCTGAGGACCAGGATGTGCTTGACTTCTTCAATGTGCTGGCCGGCGGCACGTGCGGTTGATCGCACTCACCGCACGCGCTGGTGTTCGCGTCATGGTTCTTCCGTAAAATTCGCCGGTGGCATCTAGCCGAAATGAAATCAACAAGCCCCTCGCGAGAGCGAGGGGCTTGTTTATCTTTGCGATCGCTGCGGTGGTCGCAGCGTCACTCAGTCGAGGAACGCGATGGCCGAGCCAGTGGGCGCTCGTCCCTCTTCGTTCATCAGCACACGGTGCCAGCCATCCAGCGTGATGGTGGCGTGGTCGGCGTGGCGAATCGTGCCGCGAACAAAGAGTTGCGGATTGCGACGGCTGTGCCACCAGCGGTCCTTGGCGAGCGAAGGCCGCTCTGCCAAGCGCTGGCGATACTCGTCGATCAACAGCCCTGCGGGAAAGCGGTGTGAGACCATCACACTTTCCCCGCCTGCGCGGTATGCGAACTCCGCGATGTGCGGCTTGCTCTGCCAGTTGCGTCGCAGCAGTTCGTTGCGCCGCACCGCCAGAGGATCAACCGTCACGTGCTGAGGCACGAAGAACCACTCGCCCTGACGCTTGAACGCGTCATTGTGACGCGACAGGCGTTCATGACGATCAAGTCGTGCGCGATCCTGCGCATCACGCACCATGGCGGGCTTCAGAGCCTCCATGGCCGTGATGACGTTGGACACACCCCGATCGCCAGGTATGCCTGCGACAAACCAATGGCGTTCATCGTGGCCACAGAGCAGCTTGAGCGCCGACTCTCCAGGCCCGCGAGGCGCATGCAAGAGCAGATGGCGCAGGTCCGCGCGGGTATCGACCGCGAAGACCTTCGCATCGTCGCGCACGCGAAGTTCAAAGAACTCATCCTTGCGCTCCTGTCGCACGTCGACGATGATGGGCATTCCATTCTCGCGTGCACGCATCGGCACGAGCTTCACACGCGCGCCGATCTTGACAAAACTCCGTTGCAAATGGGCAACATCCATGGGACAACTCCTCCGCGCCGCGAGTTTCATTCACGCGGATCGCGGTTATGCATGAGATAGCCACGCTCGCAATGCGAGCATGGATAGCGTGACCATGTGATAAATCAGGTCACCGCTGAAAGAGAAAGTGAGGTGAGCCGGTGCATCCAACTGCATTCGCGTGACAAAGTCACGACGAGGACTCGGGCCGGCCGGTACCGGAGCCAGTGGGGGAGCAGTGGCGAATCAGCGTCTGGTGGCGCGTGGTGTTGCGCGGAGAATGAACATGCGTTGCATGATGATTCCTTCAACGTGCGAAGAGTCAAGAAATTGCGGCGAATTTCGAAAAATGCGACTGAGGGCTTTCGCCCTCAGGACCGCCGTCAGTCATCCGCCTTGTCGCCGTCCTTGATCACGAACTTCGCCTGCAGCCGCGCGACTTCCGTCGCGAGACCCGCCTTCTCCACGCTTGCGAGAACTTCGTCGAAGTCCTTGTACGCCGCAGGCGCTTCGTCGATGGGATACTGCCGGCAGTTGGTCATGATGTCAGCCTCGGCAAGGCTCTTGTCGATCTGCTTCTGGTCGAGCGCCTTGATGGCAGCGGTGCGGCTCATGCGCCGTCCCGCGCCGTGGTTGACGCTGTAGCAGCTCAGTCGCGCACCGGGCTGCGCCACCATCACGCTGCTGCCTTGGGCGGGGTTGCCGGGCAGCAGAATGGGGTGACCCGTGTGCTCGAAGATGGTTCCCTTCAGGCCATGGTGACCCGCCGGGAACGCACGCGTCGCACCCTTGCGATGCACCCACGTGAGCTTGTTGTCGAGCACTTCCTGTCGCGCGATGTTGTGGCTGATGAAGTACACCAGTTCACCCTTCACGCCCGGAATGACCTCCTGGAACGCTTCGAGAATCAGCGCGTTGATGAGCAAGTGGTTCAGCGTCGCGAAGTTCGCGCCGATGGCCATGTCATCCAGATACGCGTCCGCTTCGGGCGTACCCAGTGGGGCGTGCACCAGATGCCGGTCGTTGCCGGGCAGCGGGATGCCCCACGTCGTGAAGTGCTGCTGCATGGCTCGGAACTGGCGATCAGCCAGCTTGCTGCCAAGCCCGCGGCTGCCGCAATGCGACAGGAACGCCACGTGACCGTCGCGCAGCCCGAAGTGCTGCGAGAGGTCGCGCTGTGCGTCATTCACACGCACGACTTCGCACTCACCGAAGTGGTTGCCGCCGCCGTATGAACCTAGCTGCGCGATCTTGTCCGCGAACACGCCATACGTCAGGCTTTCGGCCATCAGCGTGCGGTCCACACGATCGAGCAGGCTGTCACGCGTACCGTCGTGGCCCGTGTGGTAGCTGTCTTCGCACCGCTGCGCCCAGTGCAGGGGGATGCCAAGCTGCGTCAGCACTTCATCGGTCGCGCCTTCGGTCACGATCTGTCGACCTTGCGTGGGCGAAACGTATCGGCCCTTCTTGGCGTGACGGTTGCCGCGGCCCGCTCCAGTGGGCGTGCGTTGGAGAATGGCTTCAATCAGCGCACGGCGCAGCGGCTTGCTCGTGATTGCATGTTCAGGCAGGTCGAGCTGCAAGAGGCTCATGGAGCACTTGATATCGACACCGACCGGGCCGGGATAGATGTGCGTGGGTGAAGCAAGCACTGAACCGACAGGCGCGCCATAGCCGCTGTGCGCATCGGGGTTCAGCACGAGCTCGCTCACACCGGGCGCGCTCGCGCTGTTCAATGCCTGCCGAATGCAAGCATCGTCAAAGGCGTCACGAATGGCCTTCGTACCGATCACGGTCACGGGCTTCTTCGCGCCGTTCTCCACGGGCAAGATCGCCGTCGCTTCGCCGGTTTCAATCAGAATGGAAGGGTCGGTCGGCATGGTTGAATCCTAAGAAGACAAGAGCAGCCGCTCTTGCGTGCGAATCATTTCCAATCACACGCGACACGTTTTCACGCATCGGTGCAAGCTCCCTGGCGGGAGCATTCCTTACACCCCTCGGAGCACCCCAGACGAACCAAACACGCCTCACACGACGAGAAACGCAAGACGGACGCGAGTCTCGCGACTCGAGTGCTCTTCCGCTGAGCTACGCGTTTGCACGCGGCGGGATTCGAACCTGCAACCACTATGTAGTCCTGCTGGCATTCGAGTGAGACGTGTTTGTCGGTCTGTCGTTACGCATGCTCGCGCGAGCGAGCGACGAATCGACAAGACGTGTTCCGCAAGACGCACGCACACGATGCGTGCGCCTTGTTTGAAGTCGAACCGGTGATGGTGAACGTCCTGGCTTTCGTCGCTCGCTTGCGCGAGTGCATGCTGCGCGAGAATCGGCGACAAGGGATCGTCAAGACGTTTCCCAGTGCTCTGCCCTTGAGCTAGAGGCTTTCGCCTCCCTCGGAATCGAACCGAGGAACCGCTGGATCCATGTAGTCCTGACTGCATTCGCCGAATCTCGCGAGGCACGCGAGTGCATTTCCTTTCATGGCTGTGAAGCCACACAACAAGCTCGCATGCAAAGCGTGATGGGCTTGAGGCCCAAGGTCGAACACCACGCATGCTTGCTGCGGGAATCTCACCCGCACCATCCGTTCCCGGCCCCACCGTGCATGTAACTCCATGTCTTACTCATCACAGCTTCACGACAATCGGCCAAGACGTTTCCTCCGTGCGACCATTACACCTCGCGAGCATTGCCTGCCTGCGTCGGGAATCGAACCCGATCCTGTTGGGGTACATGTAGTCCTGGGTGCATTCGTTGAAGCTGCGATGCGTTCGTGCAGTTCTCCGTGCAAATCCGGCTGACGCGAAGGCGACAAGATCGAACGAGAGTTGCCGATTACTCGGCAGCGCGAGGAATCGAACCTCGTCTCCGCGGCAGTGCCGCAGCGCTTACTCAAAGCTCGCATCCTTGGATGATGTACTCCCGGTCAGCATTCGCTCCCGCGTCAGTTGGACGTGCATGTTGATCTGAAATCCGAGGCCCGCCGATGCATGAGCGACAAGTAAGAGCGAGAGTCGCCGATTGCTCGGCTCGAGGACTTGAACCTCATCTGCGACTTGTAAGGTCGCCGCTTGCCAATTAGCTAGTACTCCCGGTCAGCATTCGCCCGCGCATCGGCGGGCCTCAGATGGATGGAGTAGACGTGTTGCACGCTTTGACGAGTTGATGATCAAGACGGTTTCGTGTGGAAAACGATGTATTCCTGATCGTGCATTCAAAGCGTGAAACACGCCCCGACAGTTGTCATTCAGTTGATGGTGACCTTCTCGATCATGTCGACCCAGTGATCATGGCTTTGGGGGCCCTTCACAAACTCGGCGATGACGTTGAAGACCGCGTCGCTGAAGCCGCCCACGTTCAGCACACCAGCATCGCTGCGAGCCTGAACAGTTCCGTATGGCTGCAGGTCGATGGCGACCAGCTTCGCCTGCGGACTGCGATGCTTGAAGTGCTGCCACTGCTTCATCGTTTCCGTCGGACCGTTGGCTGTTGACGTATCGATCCACGACTGGTTGTCGCTCACGAATACGCAAACATCACCTGTTTCCTTCTCACGATTGAGCAGCTTCAGTGGCGCCGAACAGTTCGTGCCGCCCGCAGGCAGCGACGCGAGCGTCTTGGCGTTGGTCATCACGCTGTCACGCGGGTTGATGGTTGCTCGCACGACATCATCGCTGAACGGAATGACCCGTGCCAGCGGGTTACGCCGCAGGATCGCGGCGGCGAACAACGCCGCAACGTCAACACACCGCACCGACGTGGTGCCGCCGCCTCGCTGGCCCGTGACCGGGCTCTGCATCGACCCTGAAACATCAAGGAAGATGAAGACCTTCGCCGGCTGCTCAAGCCCGTTGCGCATCACCGTGAATGCAGGCACGTTCTCCATCGCGATCTCCATCGCATCCTGCAGAGCCACACGCACTTCCGCGGGCACGGCAGGGTCTGCGTTGTGATACGCGACCATGAGCTGATAAGGCAGTACTCGCGAACGAGCGATCTGCTCGCGATCGCGCAGCTTTTCAGCGACCAGCCGCACCGTCTTGGCGTCGTCAAACGCCGCGTGACGTGCGAAGGTGTTCAGGTTCATACGCGTCGCTTGCCACGGGCTCTTACGAGCCAGCGCGATCCAGTGCTCCACATCGAGCGGCAGGCTCGTAAGCATGTCCATCGGGACATCAGGAACATGTGCATTGTCAATCTTGTTGTCGAGTTCCATGGAAAAGACCTTTCATACGAGGGGCTGCGTCGGCGCGACATCGTCGCGGGCCGCCCGGCTCGTCTATGTGTTGTGAGCGTGAATGGAGTGAGGTGTCCCTGGCGGCTTACGCGACCAGTGATCGCTTGAACGCTTCGTACTCACGCACGAGAGGCGGCAGTTGCGATTCGTCCACGCTCTTGCCGATCATGTGGGCGTAGAGCACGGCGCGAGTCGCGTTCGCAGGCTTGGGGTGAACCATCTTGATGATGTCCGCGAGGCTCGGGTCGTTGCCGACCTGCGCCCGGAAGATCGCATCATCACCACGCTTCTCCAGCCACTGACGCACCTTGCGCTTGGGCAAGCTGCCCAAGCTCTTGCGGCCAGTCGTGCCGCTTCGCATGATCTGCACAAACGTGCGAAGCATGCGAGGCGAGTCGATCACGCGGTCAAAGGTCACATCAAACAGAGCCTTATCCCGCGTGCTGAGGTGAGCCACGAGCAGCGCAGGCATGTCCTTCATGTGACCCTTGTCGCGTGCCGTAATGGCGACCTTCGCGACAAACGCAGGTGAGCACTTGCTCGCGAAGCCGAGCACGTCAGCGAGCTGATCAGATGCATTGGCGTAGAACGTGTCGTTCAAGCAGCCGGTCAGCGCGTACTGCGCGAGCGCCTGCTGAGGCGTGAGCGAGTACGCCTTGCCACCCGCTTCGTTCGTTGCGTTGGCGGGCGGCAAGAGCTTGCCCAGGAGCGAAGCGAAGAGATTCTTGTTAGCCATGATGAGCTCCTTGCGAAGTGTGCTCAGGAAAGTCGGGTGTGGTCCCAGCCCCGGTGGCCCGAGTGCCACCGGGGCGGACGCAAGGAGTAGTTGCAAGTCTCGTGCCAAGTGTCCAAGTGGCAGCGAAGCGATCACAATACCGTTTCGGCTCCACCATTCGCCCGAATGTGTATACATTGGTATAATTGCTTAGACAGATGGCTCAAATAGATACCCCATCTCGCCCCTTGGTCGCCATCGGCATGCTCGGCACCCAGCTCGACCTCGGTGCCTCGAGCAAGCGCTGGGAGAAGTGGCGACCCACCGTGGCCCTGTGCCAACAGCCCGACTTGGTGATCTCTCGGCTTGAGTTGCTCGCGGGCTCTCGCTGGACGGACCTGCGCAAACAGGTCGCCGCCGACATCGAGCAGGTGTCACCCGAGACCAAAGTTGTCCATCACACGATGGACATCCGCGACCCGTGGGATTTTGAAGACACGTACACCTCGCTGCTTGCCTTCGCGAGCAAGTACCCGTTTGATCCCGAGCGCGAGGATTACGTCGTCCACATCACCACGGGCACCCACGTGGTGCAGATCTGCCTCTTCCTGCTGGTGGAGTCTCGTCGCATTCCCGCTCGTTTGGTGCAGACCTCGCCCGCCATGCGCACCAACGACCCCGCAGGCACCGCCAAGGTCATCGATCTTGATCTCACCAAGTACGCATCGCTCGCGTCTCGCTTCGCCCGCGAGCACCGTGATGCCATCGCCACGCTCAAGTCGGGCATTCGCACACGCAACAAGGCGTTCAATCGCACGATTCAGGACATCGAGCATGTCGCCGCCAATGCAATCGACCCCATGCTGCTGCTCGGTCCGACGGGAGCCGGCAAGAGCCAGCTCGCCAAACGCATTTATGAACTCAAGCGGGCGCGGCACCTGGCGACGGGCTCATTTGTCGAAGTCAATTGTGCCACGCTTCGCGGCGAGAGCGCCATGAGCACGCTCTTCGGGCATCGCAAGGGTGCATATACCGGTGCAGCCAGCGAACGAGCAGGTTTGCTGAAAGCCGCGGACAAAGGCGTGCTGTTTCTGGATGAAGTGGGGGAGCTGGGCCTCGATGAGCAGGCCATGCTGCTGCGCGCGCTGGAAGAGAAGCGATTTCTCCCTCTCGGCAGCGACGAGGAAACCCAAAGCGAGTTCCAGCTCATTGCTGGCACCAATCGCGATCTGTACGTTGATGTCCGTGCCGGCCGCTTCCGTGAAGACTTGCTCGCCCGCATCAACCTCTGGACATTCCGACTGCCCGCCCTTCGCGATCGCCGCGAAGACATCGCGCCCAACATCGACTACGAACTCGAGCAGGTCGCCACTCGCACGGGCAGAAGCGTGCGATTCACAACAGAAGCTCGCGAACAGTACTTGGAGTTCGCCCAGAGTCCGGTCGCCACGTGGAACGGCAACTTTCGCGACTTGTCCGCCAGCGTCACGCGCCTGGCGACGCTGGCGGAAGGTGGCCGCATCACGCCGGCGGTTGTCGAGCATGAGATTGCCCGCCTGCGATCCGCGTGGCATGTTGACCAGCCGACAGACACAATCATCGAGCGGGATGGTGATGACATCCTGTTCCGCGTCCTCGGCCCGCGTGCTGACACACTCGACCGTTTCGATGCAGTGCAACTCGCGGACGTGCTCCGTGTATGCACACGCTCACGCACCTTGAGCGAGGCCGGTCGCGAGTTGTTCGCCGTCAGCCGCGCCAGCAAGACAAGCGTCAACGATGCTGATCGCCTGCGAAAGTACCTCGCCAAGTTTGGCGTCACGTGGGAAGCGATTCGCAGCGTGTGATGCATGCCAGACTCACCAGGTTCTCCTTGGCGCAACGAGCCACCCTAAAGTCCGTCGAAGTCGAGCGAATAAGAGGGCGGCAGTTTTCATGATTTCCATCGATGGTTCTGTAGGCGAAGGCGGCGGACAGATTCTCCGCACGTCACTTGCCCTTTCCGCTGCGCTGGGCATCCCGTTCACGATTTCCAACATCCGCAAGGGCCGCGACAAGCCGGGCCTCATGCGTCAGCACCTCACCGCTGTCATGGCAGCCAAGCGCATCTGCGACGCTCAAGTCACTGGCGCCGCCGTTGGCAGCACACAGCTCTCCTTTGAGCCGGGCGCACTGCACGGGGGCGACTTCACATTCTCCATTGGCACCGCGGGCAGCACCACCATGGTCATGCAGGCCATCTTGCCCGCGCTCATGGTCGCTCCGCAGCCATCCCGCATCACGATCGAAGGTGGCACGCATCAGACTCATGCGCCGCCGTTCGAGTTCTTCGCCAAGGCGCTCGTGCCGCTCATGAATCGCATGGGTCCGCGCATCACCACCCGCCTTGATCGGCACGGTTTCTACCCCGCAGGCGGCGGCCGCATCGTGGTTGATGTCACGCCTGTCACTGTTCTCACGCCGCTGCATCTGCCCTCTCGCGGCGAGCGTGCCAAGCCGCGCCTCACCATTCTGCTGGCCAAGCTGCCCATGGCCATCGCCCTGCGCGAACGTGAGAAGATCATGGAGAAGCTCACGATCGACGCACCCATGCACTGCATCGAGTACACCGATGCTTCGCACAGCGCGGGCAATGTGGTGCTGGTCGAAGTGCCCAGCGAGCATGTGACCGAAGTGTTTTCCACGCTCGGCGAAGTGTCCCGCCCCGCCGAGTCCGTCTGTGACGAAGTGGTGCACGATGTCCGCCAGTACATCAGCACGGAAGTGGCCGTGGGCAAGTATCTGGCCGATCAGCTCATGGCGCCGATGGCAGTCGCCGCCGCGCTCAGCAAGCAGCCTGGCGGCGTATTCACCACGTTGCCGCTCTCCATGCACGCGCACACGAATCTGGGCACGATCGCCGCAATGACAGGCGTCACCGCTGCTGCCACGGGCGACCGCGTGGTGACGGTCAGCATCGGTTCCTAGCAGATATGGCGACAAGCGGGGCACACGCCCGCCTACCTTCCATGCGTGCAATGTCCGTTCTGCAATACCGACAACGACAAAGTCATCGACAGCCGCAGCAGTGACGGCGGCAAGGTGATTCGTCGTCGCCGCGAGTGCCTCGCGTGTTCGCGACGTTTCACGACGTACGAACGCGTCGAAGAAACCGCGCGACTCGTCGTCGTCAAACGCGACGGTCGCCGCGTGCCCTTTGAACGGGAGAAGATCGCCAAGGGCATTCTCTCCGCGTGCGGTAAACGCAAGATTCCCGAAGACGTCAAGCAGAAGGTCATCGACGAGCTCGAAGAGGAACTGCATCGCCAGTTTGATCGCGAGGTTCCAAGTCAGATCGTGGGCGAGCGTGTCATGGCTCGTCTGCGCGACATCGACGAGGTTGCCTACATCCGTTTTGCGAGCGAGTACTACAAGTTCCGGAGCGTCGACGAACTCAAGAAGCAGCTCGAACTGCTCGATGGCCGCGTCCGCGATGTGAAGGATCAGCAAAAACTTTTCGACGACGCGCCGCAGCAGCCACTTACTGCAGCGAAGAAGCTCTGAAAGTAATTACATCAGCCGCCGTGGAATCCGCTGGCGCAGTGCCTTTGTGGCTTCGTGGTGGCCGTCTTTGTCGCTTTGGCGACTTTGTTTGAAGTCGGCGTCATTTTGGGACGTTGTTACACGGGACCGCCGATGGCTGACCTCGGGATTTCAGGAGGTTGCCTTTTGTGGTTCTTTGTGTGAGAATGCTAAGCGAAAGAATGCTCGGCCGAGATGGGCGGTCGAAGGCTCGGAGGATGACAATGCTCAAGATGTCTCACATCACGCGGGCCGCCGCACTCGCGGCTTCGCTGTCCAGTTGTGTCAGTCAGGCAGCCGCGCAGTCGCCACCGGCTGCACCAACCATTCTTGAGCCGCAGTTGAATGTGTTGATCGACGCCGCCGATGTCCATATGGAAACGGCCCCATTCAGCGATCCCGACGCGGGCAACACCCACGTCTGTACCGACTGGCAGATCATTCGTCTTGATCTCAACGAACTGGTGTGGTTTGCCAACTGCTTGAGCGGTGGCAGCGCGGTGCACGTGCACCTGGGTGACGGCACCTTCGTCAACTCGCTTGGCAGCGCGCGACAGTTGCTGCCTGAGGTCGACTATCGCTTCCGCGTCCGCCATCGCAGCAGCGCGGCTCCGGAGTGGAGCGCGTGGTCCGAGCGGGAATTCACGACCGGATCAGCGAGCGAAGTGCTCCCGATGTCGATTGAAGACGTGATCGAGTTCCCCGCCCCGCGACTGACGTTACCGAACGGCACACCGTTCAATCTGCCGTATCTGGGCGAGCCCGCGGCTCGGGTGCGTCTCGTCGCCGGTTGCTGTGGTGCCTCGATGCTCGATGTGAGCGCAGGGGCGACCGGCAATCGTCTGACGAATCCGCCCGCCCTCAGCATGCACATGCCCGTCAAGGTGCTGATTGAGTCGCAGAGTGCACTCCTCAACCTGCCTGCTCTCGATCTTCAGTTCCGCGATACCGAAGGTCGCTTGCGCACGGTGTATCTGCCGTCAGTTAACAACCTGCCCGCGTCCAACACGGTCACGTTGTGGGTTTCCACCAACGGCAGCACCTTCCAGTTCCAGCAAGGCGATACCGCACCCAACTTCTCGGTGCTTGCTCGAGCTAATGAAGCGCCGTGGGAAACCGCACCCGACTTCAAGGCAAGCCGATTCGCGACGGGCCTGCAACTGCCCGTGCACATGGCATTCAAGCCCAACGCTGGCCTGCTTCCGACCGATCCATTCCTTTACGTGACCGAGCTTTACGGAGACATCAAGGTCGTGCTGCGCAACGGCACGGTCGAGACGTTCGCCACCGGCCTCATCAACTTCAACCCGACCGGCAACTTCCCAGGCTCAGGCGAGATTGGCCTCGCCGGTATCGACATTGACACCAACGGCGACATCTACGCCAGCGTGCTCTATACCCGTAGCGGTAATCCCAACGTCGGCCCGCTGCATCCCAAGCTCATCAAGCTCACGAGCATCGACGGCGGCCGCACTGCAAACAACATTACAACAGTGCTTGATCTATTCCCCTTCGAGCAGGGCCCCAGCCACCAGATCAGCAACGTCCAGCTCATGCCTGACGACACCATCATCGTCCACATGGGAGACGGCTTCGACATCACCGCGGGCCAGAATCTGAACACAGCCCTCGGCAAGATCATGCGCGTTCGCAAGGACGGCAGCGCACCAACCGACAACCCCTTCTACAACGCCTCCAACGGCATCTCGCACGTGGATTACATCTACGCCACGGGCTTCCGGAATGCCTTCGGTGGCGGCCTGCGTCGTAGCGACAACACCTACTACTTCGTCGAGAACGGGCCGGGCACTGATCGCCTTGCCAAACTCGTCAGCGGTCGCAACTACCTGTTCGACGGCTCCGACGCCAGCATGGCCAACTTCGCCACGTACAACTGGTTCCCGGCCACCGCCCCCGTCGACATCGCATTCATCGAGCAGAACATCTTCAACAACAGCGGTTTCCCCGCTGATTACGCCAACCGTGCATACATCACGCAATCAGGCGGTACCTGGGCCAGCGGTCCGGGCTCCATCCTCGAAAAGGTCGTGACGGAGTTCGTCCTCGCTGCAGATGGCACTCGCATAGCCGGTCCGCGCCCCATCGCCATCTACAACGGCTTCGGCAAGAGCAGCGCGAGCGCGATTGCTGTCGGTCCCGATGGCATCTACTTCTGCGATCTGTACACGGAAGCTGCTTTCGATAATCCCACCGCACGTGGAAGCAACATCATCAAGCTCAGCTACGTCGCGCCCGAAGATTGCAACGCCAACGGCATCAGCGATCCCATCGAGATTGCAAATGGCACGTTGACTGACTGCAATGGCAACACCATTCCCGATAGCTGCGAAGTGCAAAGCGGTCTCTCGACCGATTGCGACGCCGACGGCGTGCCCGATGAATGTCAGACGACAGTCGCCGAAGTCAGCAACTTTGACGCAAACGCCGGCACATGGAGCCTCAACGGCTCGATTCGCACCGGCGGCGCTGTACGCCTCGCTGCATTCGGGTCCGATGGTGAAGGCTCCCTTGTTCGCCAGCCCTTCTCTTCGCGTCCTACCGATCGCTTCCGCGTGAGCTTCGATTTCCGCATCACCGGCACGCAATCACGCGGCATCGGTCTCTTCGCCGTTGATTCGACTCGTTATCCGCCCACGTACCCGTGGGATGAGAACGGCCCCGTCTTCGGCGGCACGCTGGGAGTCAAGTTCGACAACGACGGCGGCGGCTGGTATGCTGCGATCATCCGTGACCTTGCAGTCGTCACGACGACGCAGCTTCCGCCGGAAGTCGGCAACCTTGGCGACGACGTCTGGCGCCGTGCCGAAGTCGTCTACGGCCCTTCCGGCATGACGGTGAAGCTCACCATCAATCCGGGCCAGCCCAACGAGGCTACCTACCGCATTTTCGGCAACGAGGCCGTCAACTACACGCCCTTCGTCGCCCGCATCGGCATTGGCGCGCGTGCGAACTCCAACAACACCGCGTTTCACCTGGTTGACAATGCGTCGATCCGCGTCTTCGGTCCCAACGATCCCGACAACGACTACCTCCCGCTCGCCTGTGAGTGCAACGACATCGACTTCAACAACAACGGCGTCTATCCCGAAGATCAAGACGTGATCGACTTCTTCAACGTGCTCGCCGGTGCAACCTGCACCGAGTGCGACAACATCGACTTCAATAACGATGGCGTTTTCCCCTCCGATGCCGACGTTATCTCGTTCTTCAACGTACTCGCAGGCGGTCCCTGCATCTGATTGACCACGAGTCCAAAGCGACAACGAAAAGACGCCGCATCATGCGGCGTCTTTTCGTTGTCGCTTTGCTTCAGGCTGGCTCACCACTCCCAAGGCGTCGCAACCCAGCGGAAGCCATCATTCATCGCCACCACACGCCCCACGCCAGGCCAGGGCGTGTGATAGCACATCACCAGCGACTGATCACTGGTCACACGCTCCAGCGTCGCTCGGCGCACCCGAGCGCCTTCCTTAGCGTCATAGTCAAACATCGCGTGCCACTCAGGCTGCTGAAAACTCAGCACATGGTGGTGGACACTGTCGGCCAGCATCTCAAATCGCTGGCCGCCACTCTCGATAATCACCGTCTGGTGGCCGGGCGTGTGTCCGCCCGTGTGCTTCACGCTGATGCCCGTGGTGAGCTTGCTGCCATCGTCAACCAGTTGCAGTCGCTTCGACTGTTCCAGCATCGCAACGGTCTTCTGCGCCCCGGCGATCATGCCCTTCTTCCATTCATCACCCAGCTTCGTGTTGCTCAGGTCGGGCGATCCCGCCCAGAAGTCGCGCTCCGTGCGATTCACAAAGAACGTCGCCTTCGGGAACGCCAATTGGCCTTCCTTGTTCGTCAGCCCGCCGAAGTGGTCGCCGTGCAGGTGAGAGAGAATCAAGCCTTCCACATCCTCCGCCCGCACCCCCAGCGTCGCCAGGTGCTTCATGAGCTGGGCCCCAGCCGCCAGGCCGTTGCCCGTGTCAACCAGCCACACCTTGCCGTCCACACGCATCATCAGCACATTCACATGGAGCGTGTTCTGCTTGGGTCCCAGTGCGTTGGCTCGCAGCGCCGCCGCCACCGCCTCCTCAGATGCGTTCTCACCCCACAGCGGATACGGATCCATCTTGAACTGGCTGTCACCGATCGAGAAGCACGAGATATCGCCCACCTTGAAGCGATAGAACCCCGCGCCCTGCTGCGGCTCGCCGCTCGCAGGCGCGTCCTGGGCCGCTGCAACGCGGGCTCCGGTTCCGGTCAACGCGGCACCCGCCGCCAATGCTCCCAGCCCGAGTAGTGCATCCCGACGTCGCAGTTCCATCATGTGTTGCTCCTTCATGGTTCGTGGCCTGAAATGCCGCTTTCGCCTTCGCGTTTCGCGCAACTTTCGGTTGCATCATACCGGATGCCCCGATCCATCTCCGCGCAACGCCCCGCTCGCCGTCAAGCGCCCCACGTTCACGCGTCGATAAACACAGCTACAGTCCGCAGTTGTCGCGTCGTGCGGCGCGCAGGGGCGGTCGTTTCGTGTGAGTTCTTATGGCCGAGCAATCTTCCTCAGTCGGCGCGACATCATCCGGTGTGCAAACCACCGTCGTGAACAAGAAGTGGGCCTTGAAGATGACGCTCATTGCCGTCGCCTTCCTTGTGCTCTTCTTCTGGGGAGTCATTGACGCCATCGTCGTCTATCCCAAGCGAGGGGCTCGCGCCGCTGAGTTCAGCGAGTTCCAGCACCTGGCCGAACTCCAGAAGCTCGGCAGGCTCTCCAACGACCAGGCCACCATCAAAGATCCCGCCGCTGAGCTCGACAAGCTGCTCGACAAGCAGAAGAACGAAAATGCGACGATCGGCGCCGACGAACGCGCCGTGCTCGAATGGCTCACGCAGCTCAAGCTGATCGGTCGCCTCGACGTTGCCAATACCAGCTTTCCCCGGACTGATTTCCGCACCGAAGAGGGCTCGCCCGTCAGCGTGGGCAGTGCCGACGAACGCCTTGCGATCCTGCGCGATCGCTTCACCAAGGCCGACGCGAGCGGCCAGATCAAGGCTCCCTCGCCTCTGAGTTGGTGGGACATTCCCAGCCAGTGGGCCATCGCAGCAGTGGGGCTGGGCGTCACTGCCTGGATGGCCATGCTCATGCTCCGCGTCCGCAGCGTGTCCTACTCGTGGGAAGCCGCTACCAAGACGCTCACCCTCCCCGGCGGCACGACCCTTGTTCCGACCGACATCGTCGAGTTCGACAAGAGCAAGTGGGAGAAGTTCTACATCTCCCTCGTGACGCGCGAAGATCATCCGACGTTCAAGGGTGCGGCTGTTGAGCTCGACCTGTACCGCCACGTTCCGCTCGAAGACTGGATCCTCGAGATGGAGAAGGACGTCGAAGCACGCGAAGCCGCGAAGTCCGCGACCTGAACGCTCACGCGTTATCAGACAGCATCTCGCGCCACTCCCGCGCGTCCACCCTCACCTGCCCTGATAACTGCCTTTCCCCCTCCGAATCCGCGTGAAGTACGCCCGTGATTCTTTCGATATCACATTGACGGTTTAGGCAATCTAGGCAAATTGCCGCCGGTCATGTGCACCGATGGTCGCCTCGTGAGGGTTGTGAAATGTCTCAGGAACAGCTTCCCGCCGACATCGCGAGCAAACGCGTCTTCACCACCGGTGAAGCCGCGCTGCTTTGCAAAGTCAGCCAGCAGACCATCATCCGCTGCTTTGATGCAGGCCGCCTGACGGGCTTCAAGGTGCCCGGCAGCAAGTTCCGCCGCATTCCGCGCGACGAACTGCTCCGCTTCATGAAGTCCAATCACATCCCCACCGACATCCTCGAAGCTGGCAAGAAGAAGGTGCTGCTCGTCGACGATGACACCGACATTCTGGCCATGTACCGCGACGTGCTCAGCCGCGACGACAGACTTGAACTGCACACCGCGGCCAACGGCTACGACGCCGGCATGCTCACCGAGCACGTCAAGCCGCACCTCATCATTCTCGACTACATGCTGCCGGACATCAACGGCAATGTCGTCTGCTCACGCATCCGCGCCAACTCCGCTTTCGCCGACACCAAGATCCTCATCATCTCTGGCGTCGTGCGTCGCGAAGAGATCGATACGTTGCTCAAGGCGGGCGCCGATGGCTTCCTTCCCAAGCCTTTCTCACTCGCCGAACTCACCCGCCGCATGAGCGATCTGCTGGGCATCGAAGCCGCAGGTACTCCCGCGACGCATCACGAAGATCAATCCGACCGCGCCGCTGCCTAAGAGACTTCCCGCATGGTGGCGACTCCCGGAGCCATCTTCGACTTCGCTCGCGTGCCGCATAACGGCCGCCCGACGCCTGCACGCCAGGTGGAGCTGATCCTCGAACGCATCGACGCGCTACCCACGCTTCCCGCCGTCGCCGCACGCATCATCCGCATCAGCAGCGCGAGCGATGTGGAGATGGACGACATCGCCGCGATCATCGAGAGCGACCCCGCCCTCGCCACACGCATCCTGGGACTCTGCCGCAAGAGCGATAAGGGCCTTGGCGATCGCATCACCAGCGTCAAGCGTGCCGTCGTCATGCTGGGTATCGAGGCCGTGCGCAGCGCGGTCCTCAGCGTCTGCGTCTGTGATCTCGTCGCCCGCGATTCGGCCAAGCAGAAGCTCGACAATCAACTCGCCAGCAGCAACGACGATACCGCGCCGCAGATCTTCGACAAGCATGGTCTGTGGAAGCACTCCATCGCCGTTGCTGTTGCAGCGGAAATGCTCGTCGAACGCTCGCCGCATCTGCGTCACGTGCGCGACGAAGCGTTTCTTGCGGGCCTACTTCACAGCGTCGGTCGTATCGCCGTCAGCTTCGCGCTGCCCAAAGCCTACGACCGCGTGCTCGCCCTCGCCGCCAAGCGCAACGCCCGCAGCGCAACTGTCGAACGCGAACTGCTGGGCCTTGACCACCACACTGCAGGCAAGCGCCTCGCCGCCCACTGGAATCTTGCCCAGCCCCTGCAGGAAGCCATCTGGCTGCACGATCAGCCCGTGCAGGCCACCAGTGCGGTCGCGAGCAAGGATCTGATCGCCGTCGTCACTGCCGCCCGCGTGCTGTGTCGTCATCTGCACATGGGCTGGTCGGGTGACTTTGATGCCGTGCCCGATGTGCCCACGATCTGGCGCAAACTGGGCATCACCGCTGATCCTGCGTCGTTCATGCCCCAGTTGCAGGAACTTGTCTCGCAGCGCCTGCAACTGCTGGGCATCGATCAGCTCACGACACCCCAAGTCTTCATCGAGAGCCTCGCCAACGTCACGCAGCACCTCAGTGCGCTCAATGCGCAGCTACACGATCAAGCCCGCAACGCCAGTGCCATGCAGCGCATCCTGGCGGCGATCGACTCGTTCCATGTCTCCACGCGCGGCGTCGCATCCGTGCACGAAGCAGCTCAGGCTGTTCTCACCAGTGCTCGCAGCACGCTGGGGCCGGGTTACGCGTGTCTGCTGCTGCGAGAAGAACAGGGCAACGACTGGCGCCTGCTCACGACGACCACCCCCTCACAGCCCGTCCACGACCATGCCATCATCGTCAGCGCGAGTGACAACTCCGACGCACTGGGCGAGATGCTCGCTAGCGATGCACAAGGCCCCGGCGCAATCGGCGCGTTGACCGATCTGCTCAACGAACTCGCCGATCATCTCGCCGGCGCGCCTGATATCCGTCGCTTGCGTGTGCTCCCGCTATGGGTCGCACCGCTGGGAGCCAACATCTACGCCAGTTGCGGCGCGCTGATCTGCGAGCGAGAAGTGCCTCCGCAGCTTCGAGCCCTGCTGCAACCGCTTTTCGCCGCGTGGAGCAACGCGCTTCGTGCTGCAATCGAGCAAACCCGCGCCGCTCGCATGCACGAGAAGCTCGTCGAGAGCACGCGTCAACTCGCCGAAGCCCAGGCCCTGATCGCTCATCAAGAGGCCTACGCCAAGCTGGGTGAAGTTACCGCGGGCGCTGCACATGAGATGAACAACCCCCTCGCGATCATCGCGGGCCGTTCGCAGTTACTCGCGCAGAAGCTCCGCGACGATCGCGACAAAGCCGCCGCTCTCGCGATTGCCAGCGCCGCCAAGGATCTGGGTGATCTCATTCAGAGCCTGCATCTTCTCAGCGCCACTCCTTCGCCAAGCGTCACCGACTGCGTCGTGCACGAAGCGGTCAAACGCGTCGTCGCGCAGTCACTCGTCCGCGCCTGTGCCGATACCAAGGTCGATGTTGATCTCTCCCGAGCGCCCAACTCCGTGCGCCTCGATACCGAACTGCTCATCGCGGCACTCACCGAAATCGTCACCAACGCCATCGAAAGCAATCCCGAAGGCAATGTCCGCATCGTCGCCCTGCGCGAGGGTGATCGCATCGTCTTCGAAGTCATGGATAACGGCCCGGGTTTCAGCGAGAAGGGACTCGCTCACGCGATGGATCCCTTCTTCAGCGAGAAGCCTGCAGGCCGCAAGCGAGGGCTCGGTTTGACCCGTGCACGCACGCTCGCCAACACGCTTGGCGGCGACATCACTCTGGGCAACATCCGCGAAACCCCCGCAAGCCCCATCAAGGGAGCCATCGTCTCCCTCACTGCACGCATGTACCGCTGACCCACCCAGCCGAGCACGCATCCGACGGCAACACAACGTCCCGCAGCCGTTACCTCTTCCCCAGTCCCTCAGCAGTCATAGCAGTCGCCAGCTTCCGCCGTGCTCGCCGCGCCCCAGTCGTACGTGTGCATCTTGCGAATCGGCGGGCTGTAGATGTGCAGCGTGATCAGATCCGTGCCCTTCGCCTGCATGTTGGCCACTTGATGAATGTCCGCGTCGTCAGCCGCGCAGATGTATCCCGTCGGCATCGTCACACTCGTCGTCGGACAAATCAGCCCGCAAGGCGTTTCCTTGAAGCGAATCTCCGTCCCTTCGCCTTCGATCACCTTGAACGCACAGCTCACGCCGCGATGGTCATGAATGGGCGTCCGATCGCCGCTATGCCAACAACAGGCGAGCAGTTCATACCACTCGCTCCGACTGATGCAGTTGCGCCGATACCCCTTCACACCGAAGATGCAGGTGCTCGCGATATCACACCGCGACACATCCAGCTTCTCAAGCAGACGCTGCAAAGTCTGCAAGTCCGCGCGGTGGTCGATGGAGTCAAGATACCCGATCAGTTCCGCCAGCTTGGGGAACATCGCCGCCGGGTCTTGCATCACGCCACTGGATGAGAGCATGCGAGCCATGCCAGTATTGTAACGGATTTCACGCAGCGCGCAAAGCGTCTTTCGCAGCTGGACCCATAGCCGATAAGTCCCCAGCATTGGTCATGCCGACCGCCGCAGAGGTTCAGTCGCCGCCGGGTGATGTACGTGACCGCACTCTGGGCATCGATATCCGCCGTCCGCCAGCGGTTCTGTCGCGCTCAGGTCGTAATCGCACTCGCTGCACTCCGCCGGATACTGCACGACGCGCTCGGGGGTCACGCATGTCCGGACAAAGTCCTCCCAACTTATCGTCAGTCGCTGGACGTCGCCCAGTCCCATCGCTCGATCGAGCAGTTCCTCGCCCTCGTATACCTGTAGAGGCACTGCAATTGCTTCGCCCACAAATATCGCGCTCACAACCAACTTCGCATGCAGCGTCGTCGCGATCAGCATTTCGCGTGAAGGTCGCCACTCATCCAGCCGCGGATCATGCCCCAGCAGTTTCGTGCGCCAGCCGATGTCCTCTTGACACGCCGAACCCTCATGAATCGTGAAGAAGACCTCGCCGCTCGTCGCCCGCATCACATATCCAAGGCCGTCGTGCTCGCCATCAACTCGCACGCACACTGCTTCCGCAATCACGTAGCTATCTTCGTGTACCACATTCGCAGCAAGATCCTGCTCGAGCAGCGCGTTCGCACGCTTCCGCCGTCGCAGTGCCGCCACTTGCATGCTGCTGGCAGCCAGTGCGCAACCACCCACCCACACGCCGCACCCAATCAGCAGCTCCAGCCGATACGGCGCAAGGAACGCAGGCGGCAGCCACTTCACAAACGAGTTCACGACCCCAAACAACCCGAGCGGCACGCCCACCAGCAGCAATCCGGAAATGCAACCCGCCACCGCACCCGCGACCAAACTACCCGCCACCGACGCGATCGCTGCGGGCTGCGCGTGACAAGCCTTGCGCTCTTGTGCCGTCATGGGTCGAGTTCGTGACTGCTGCATTCCTCGCACTTATCGCGTGCCCAGCACCGCCGCTGCAACGCTTCCCAGGATCGCTGCGTTCCTTTCCAGCCGCGGCGCCGTCTATAGCCATCGCGATGCATCCATCGCTCACGCCGAACCCCGCCAAAGACCGATATCCCGACGTGGCCCGCTCCGTTGACCATGTCCGTCTCCCCCAGCCGCCCCTCATCTTCATCGGTGGCGGCGGTCACGCGCAGGTCGTCCTCTCCGCCGCCCTCGCCGCCTGTGTGCATGTCGCCGGATTCGTCGACGACAACGACCAGCCGCCCCTCGCGACCAAGCGAGGCCTCGCCCGCCTCGGTCCGCTGCGCGACTTCACTCCCGGCCCAGCCCACGCCTGCATCCTCGCATTGGGAGATCTAGCCTCGCGCCGCGTCCTGCTCTCTCGCTTCGGAGAAGCACTCACTCGCACCGCCGTCACGCTCGTGCATCCCACCGCAACCATCGACCCCAGCGCAACGCTCGGCAAAGGCGTCTACGTGGGACCCCACGCCGTTGTCCACGCGTGCGCCCGCGTCCGCGATCACGCCATCATCAACACCGCCAGTGTCATCGAGCACGACTGCGACATCGGCGAAAACGCCCACATCGCGCCAGGCACCGTCCTCGCCGGCAAAGTCACCATTGGTGAAGACACGATGCTCGGCATCGGCTCACGCGTCATCCCGGGCATTAGCATCGGCCCGCGGTGCACAGTCGGCGCAGGTGCCGTCGTGGTGCGGAATGTCCCCGCAGGCGTGACCGTCAAGGGCATCCCCGCGAAGTGAATCGTCACTTCGCGCCTTCGTGCCCCGTTGCCTCTGTGCCTCCATCTCGCATTTCGCGCGCCCGCTCCATCAGCCCGCGCTCAAACTCTTCTGTGGTCAGTTTGCGCTCGAGTGCCGGCGAGAGAGCAAAGTGCCATCGCACGACTTTCTCCGCACTGGTCGCGCTCGCCGCCAGATCAACCGGCGGAAACTCATACAGCGGTGCCTTGGCCCGCGCCTTCGTGCGCAGCGGCTCAAAGCCATCCTTCATCACCAGCACGTCGTACACGCCGTAATACGTGAAGTCCGCCTCAACCGGCGTGCGGCCGATCTCCACATCGTTCACCGTGACGGTGGCCCCGCTAGGCTCGCTCGTGATGCTCACGCGTCGCGACATGCATCCGCCTGCAAGCACTGCCGCCGCCAACAGCGCCGACACGCTCACGACTCGCGATGTGCTGATCAATGTGCTCAATCCTTGCGACATTACTTTGCTCCCGCCCGCGCTGGCACCGCGTCAAACTCATCCCCGCGAAACAACCCGCCCAGATACGCCTTCTTCACCAATTCATTGTTGATGAGCTCTTTGGGCGTCCCCTCCGCCAGCTTCTTGCCCTCGACGATAATGCACGCCCGATCGCACACGCGCAGCGTCTGCTGCACGTTGTGATCCGTGATCAAGATCGCGATGCCCCGATCTGCCAACCGCCGAATCTCACTTTGCAGTTCTTCCACCGCGATCGGATCCACGCCGCTGAAGGGCTCATCCAGCAGAATCAGTCGCGGCTGTGTCACCAGTGCCCGCGCAATCTCCAGCTTGCGCCGCTCGCCGCCGCTGCACGTCCGCGCCGGATGCTTGGCCTTGTGCGCCAGCGCAAACTGCTCCAGCAGCGCGCCCGCCCGCGACATCTGCTCGCCCTTGCTGATCCCCAGCGTCTCCAGAATCACCAGCAGGTTTTCCTCGCACGTGAGTCGCCCGAAGATGCTGGGTTCCTGGCTCAGATAGCCCATGCCCCGCCGCGCCCTTTGATACATGGGCAGTTGCGTCACATCCTGGCCATCAAACCGAATAGCCGCTCCGCTGCCCGCGTCCGGATCGATCATCCCGATCGTCATGCGAAAGCTCGTCGTCTTGCCCGCGCCGTTGCGTCCCAGCAAGCCGACAACTTCCGCGCGTTCCACGTCAAATGAAACGTCCTGCACAACCGTGCGACCCGAGAACGTCTTGCGAAGATTGCGAGCTTCAAGCAGTGCCACGCGACCAGCGTAGTGGGGGATCAGCAACGATGCGAGGCGTTTGCCACCCGTCACGCGCGTGCCAAAAACACAACAGGCCTGGTGCGAAACCAAGCCTGTCGTGCCAAGTGCTGAAAATCGAAATCCAATTGTTGATGCCAGCCTGATGCAGAGCTGCAATCTGACTCAGAACTGAACCTGCATCTGCAGACGCAGATACAGCTGATCATCTTCGCTGGTCGCCAGGAAGCCGTCGTTCGTCGAAGGGCGGACGATCGAACTGCTGCCCGACTGATCATCCAGCGACAAGTTCACATCCGCCGTGAACTTTGCCGCCGCGCTCTTCGGGAAGAAGTAGTAACCTACGCCCGCGCCGATTTCATTGAAGTCATTGCCGTTCACGCGGTTGTCATCAGGGCTGACGAATGCGTAGCGGGCGAACAGCTCGGTCTGGTCGCTCACGAACAGACCACCCTGCACCAGCACGCCAAAGTCATCAAAGCTGTCGCCGCTCGCCGGCTCGGTGTTGCGACCCACGCCCGCGACGTAGATGTTCCAGCCGTTGCCCTGCGTCAGCGAGTCAATCGTGTACACCAGCACGCTCTGGTCGGTCGTGCCGCTGGTCTCGCCGCCGTCTTGGTAGTGCACCGCCGCGCCAATCGTGCCGGCGTACTCGTTCTCGCGCCAGCTCGACAGGCGATCAAACCGCTTCCAGTCATCGCCCGCCCACATGAACTCCACGCGGCCGGTCAGACCGAAGTCCGACTCAGTCTCGCTGATGAAATTCGTGTTGCTGGCCTTCAGGCCGTCGTTGAGCATCACCCAGCCGCGGAACGAATCGCCCTTGTACGCCAGTTGCAGGCCTTCCGAGCGAGAGCCCGTGAAGACCGCATTGACGACCGAGCGCTCAACGAACTGCTGGTTCGTGTCGCCCACCAGTTCTTCCTTCAGCAGCGGCGGCTTGAACTGACCCAGCTTGAGCGACCAGTTGTCATCAAGCTTGTAGTCCACCCACACGTCCGCCGTCGTGCCCACGTTACCCGTGCTCGCGGCTGCATCGGCATCCACGCGGAAGCTCAGTTCCTTCGTGAGGTTGCCCAGCACGCTCACGCGCGTGCGACGCGTCGTGAAGCCGTTGGTCAGATCGTCGTTGTCGCCGGCTTCATCGCGGAAGTTCATGTAGTAGCGAAACTGCATGAAGCCAGTCGCCGCCAGCTTCGTGTCGCCCGACTTGATGAAGAAGCCCGAGCTGTCCTTGCCCGCCGACGCGTCTTGCGCCAACGCCACGCTCGCTGCCCCCGCCAATGCCATCATCGCAATAATCGATCGCGTCATGCGTGTCTCCATGTCTGTCGGTTGCTCCGAGACTCCGGACAGAGCCTCGTTGGATTGAGGCCACTAGCATACCTGCTGCCACAGAAACGTGCAAACGCCCCACGAACACTTTGTAAAGGGCGCCAATTTGCTAAGTATTCGCTTAGAAAACGTTTAGACGCCGCGGCTCCCGTGTTCAGGCGTGTCCATTTTGACACAATCTTGACGCGAGCCTCGCGCAATTCTGACGCAAATGAAAAACCGCCGGCGGGGTCGTCATTCATGACGGCCGCCGCCGACGCGAGGGGAGAGAGCTTGTGGACCGTCGCTGCGGACCAGAATGAGCATCATCCCGATGTTTCTGACTTCTCTGCGTCCGCCGGTTTGCCGGGCTTGTCGCCACTGGGCCGATCAATCGTGCGAGTCGCATCGCGCTGCACCGTCGTCCCGCTGCGTCGTGTTACCTCACTCGTGAGCGTTACACTCTCGTCAGACTTCACCACAAAGGTCGTCGCATTGCGTGTTCTGCCCGCGGGCCCCGTCATGCCGCTCATACGCGTCACGTTCTTGCCATCCCGCGACAGCGAACTCTTTCGCGTGCTCTCTTTGCTCTGACCCTGCGCAGTGGTCACCACCGTTGTTCCGCTACGAACCACGCTCGCCTTCCCCGTTTCCTCGCGCTCGCGCGTCCGCGTGTCATCGCGAACAACCGTCACACCGTTCGCGGTTGTCGTCGTCGCATGCCGCTTCGTCTCAACGCCCCCCTCGCTCTTCTCACGACTCACTTCCACCGACTTGCTTGCCCCGCGGCTGCTCGAAACTTCCTTGACGACCTTCATCGGCTCCGCGCCCTCTCGCTTCACCGATGTCATCTTCGCAGCCTTCTCGACGCGCTCGCCTTTTCCGTCCTTCGCCGGCTTCGCGATCGCCGCCCCCGCGCAGCACACGAGCACCGCGACAACACCCACACACCACTGACCATGTTTCGTGCGCATGCAAAGGCTCCTTCGCCCAAGCCTGCGATTGGGTCATGCTCGCTGCCACCAAATTGCCTGGATTCACGTCGCAGAACGTCCCAAAACCGCCCACCCACGCCGCACGACTTCTCGTGCTAGTTCCAACTTGCGCCCTTGGGCCAGTTCTCAGGCTGCTGCGACTGCGCAAGTCGAACCAGCCGCGCAAGACTCGTCAGTTCAGCCAGCAGCACCCGCGCCCGCTGCTTTGCATCAGGTTCTGCCAGCAGTTGATATCGAACGCCAGGATCAGTCGCCAGTGCGACACTCACCAGTTCCAGCAGTGCAGCCGTCGGAATCTCATCATTCCGAAGATACTCAAGCACTGGTTCCGCCGCCGCCATCTTCGCGAGCGGACCATCTGCAAGCATCGTCGCGATCTGGCTCCGCGCATCGTCCAATGTGTCGTCCAGACTCAACTCGCCCTCATCATCCCCCATCGGTTCCAGCATCGCCGCCCGATACAGCCGCTCTTCGCTGCCCGGAAGTTCCTGCACCACCCGAGCCCGGCACACGCCCTGCAGCAAGACATTGAATCGCCCGCCCTCCATCGCCTCATGCCGAACAATGTGCCCCACACACACCGCTGGCCGAATCGCCGGTCGCCCGTGATACTGCTGTCGCCACGCGTCCCCCTCAAACACCGCCATCGCAATCAGCCCTGTCGAGTCCAGTGCATGTTGCACCATCTGCCGGTACCGCGGCTCAAAGATGTGCAGCGGCACAACCTGCTGAGGCAAGAGCGCAACTGATTCCAGCGGAAACAGCGCAATGGCCTTGCCGAAATTGATCGTCACAGGGTCGGACACAACGCAAGCGTAGCGGGCGTGATGACAACTGAGCAGGTGAGCAGCTGCGAACCGCGTTCGGTTCGTCCGTTCTCTGTTCTCCGTTCTCTGCCTGCTCAATGCAGCACGCGGAACACTTCCTGCTCGTCCGTCAACCCAAGCTGCACCTTCCGCAGCCCGTCCTCGCGCATCGGCTTGAAGCCGTGCTGCTTCGCGATCTCATACAGCATGACGGCGTCCAACCGCTCGCCCGACGCCCGACGAAGCTCGTCATTCATCGTCATGATCTCATACACCGCCAGTCGGCCCTTATACCCCGTGCCAAAGCACGCTTCACACCGTCCGCCGCCGGGCGACACGCCGCTGCCGCTGCACGTGCTGCACGTGCGCCGCACCAGCCGCTGCGCCAGCACCGCCAGCAGACTGCTCGTGATCAAGTAAGGCTCAATGCCAATATCCACCAGCCGCGGCACCGCGCTGGGCGCGTCATTGGTGTGGAGCGTCGCCAACACCAAGTGGCCCGTCAAACTCGCCTGAATCGCCAACTGCGCGGTTTCCGCGTCACGAATTTCGCCGACGAGAATCACATCCGGGTCCTGACGCAAGAGCGCACGCAAGCCCGTCGCAAACGTCACGCCGCGCTTGGGGTTCACCTGCATCTGCGAAATGCCATCCAGGTGATACTCAACCGGATCTTCAATGGTCATCACGTTGCGGCTGGCGCGATCAACACGCGACAGCGCCGCATACAGCGTCGTCGTCTTGCCGCTACCGGTCGGTCCTGTCACCAGAATGATCCCGTTGGGCCGCTCCACCAGATCCATCAGCTGCGCCTGCATCTCGCGCGTCATGCCGATTTCATCAAGACTCAACTGCGTGCTGCTCTGGTCAAGCAGACGCAGCACCAGCCGCTCGCCATACACCGTCGGAATGCACGAGAAACGAATATCCACCTTGCGGCTGCCCACGCGCACGCTCGTGTGCCCGTCCTGCGGACTGTGCCGATTCGCGATATCCAGTTCCGTCATCACCTTCATGCGCGACGAAATCGCCGGTGCCAGCGACAGTGGGGGGCTGAACGCATCCACCAGCATCCCGTCGATGCGGAAGCGAATCACCAGCTTCTGTTCCATCGGGTGAATGTGCACGTCGCTCGCGCGCCGCCGCAGAGCCTCGAACAGAATCATGTTCACCAGTCGAATGACCGGCCCCTGCCGCGCCAGTTGCAGCAGGTCTGTGCTGCTGCCCGCCGCACCCGCCGCGCTCGCGATTGCCCGCTCATCCAGCGGCATCTCTTCAATGATCTCAGTGACAAGATCCTGCCGCTGCTCATACCCGCGGTTGATGAGATTCGCAACGCTCGCCCGCGGTGCAAGCACACAGCGGATCGGCATCGCCAGGAGCTCTTCGAGCATCGCGAAGACCGCCGGCTGCATCGGCTGGGCCGTCACCACCGTCATCGTGTTGCCGTCAGACTCCAGCCCCGCCACCAGTTTGTTGCGAGCCACACTGGGCGGCACCACTTCATAGAACCGGCTCGCCGACTCATTCAGCGACGGTTCGCTGACAAATCGAAGGCCCGTTCGCTGTGCCAGCATCTGCAAGCCTTGGTGCTCATCCAGTGCCAGAATGCTCAGCAGCACGTCCCAAGGCTCCGCGTCCGACCCATCAATCGACGGAAACGCCTTGAGTTGTTCCGCCGAAACCGGCAGCGGCGCAAGCAGTTGTACCAGCCGCGACAGCTCAACCGCCGTCGGCGCATGCGTGCCGTTGGCCGTCGTGCCGTTGCTCTTCGCCAATGCTGTTGTGCTGCTCTTCGCCATGACTCAACTCAAACGCTGCGTTGTCTTCTGCCTTCCGCCAATGCCTCATCCCTCGTGCCCAATCCCTTGTCTCACTCTTCTTCCACCGGCGTCACATCCCGTTCCTCCACGCCCTCACGCTTCGGAGTCTCCGCAGGCTGCGGCGCAAACGTCGTTACCGCCTGATTGATGTTGATCGACTGCGGAGTCAGCGTCGGAATATCCGAGCGAATCTTCGCCGCCGACTGCGGCCCCTGCGTCAGCAATCGCAGATCCTCAAACCCAGGATCACGCAGGATCCGCGGCGTCAGAAAGACATACAACCGCGTCTGCCGGTCGTTCTTCCGCGTGTCGCTGAAGAGCAGACCCACCAGCGGAATATCACCAATCAGCGGAATCTTCGCGACCGTCTTGCCGTTTGTATCAACCACCAGTCCGCCAACGACCACCGTCGAGTCGCTGGGAACCGTCACGCTCTTGCTGTCGATGTTGTTGGTCTGCTTCGGCGGCGGCGTGTTGCCGTTGCTCTCGCCCGTAAAGCTCGACAGCTCGATCTCATACTCAAGTCGCAGATAGCCAGCGTCAGAGATCTGCGGCTTCACCTTCAGCTTTGTACCGGCTTCGGCATATCCGCCGAACGTCACGTTCGTGTCGTTGCCGGAGCTGTTGCCGCTGCCCGTCAGCGTCGTCGTCGTGTACGGCTGCTGGTCCAGACTCACCACGTTGGCTTCTTCGTTGTCGTCCACCAGCAACTGCGGCGAGCTGATCACGCGAGAATCCGTCTCGTTCGCCAGCGCCGTCATGATGATCGGCACCTGATCGCTCTTGATGATCGCCGCCGTGAATCCGCTCAGACCCGGCGTAACCGTCTTGCGATTGAGGATCGGCTGGCTGCCAGTCGTGCCCAGTGTGCCAAGCCCAAAGTTCGTGTTCAGCACGCCGCCCGTGCCGTTGGCATTGATAAGCTGCGTCTCAAACGCCAAACGCGTGCGGTCGTCCGTCGTGACAGCCACGATCTTCGCTTCGATGTACACCTGCAACCGCCGGCGATCCAGCTTCTGAATCAGCTTCGCGAATTCCGCCTGCTGCCCCGCCTTGGCCTTCACCAGAATCTGGTTGTTTGCCTCGTCCGCGATCACAAACCCGCTGTCCAGGCTCAGTCCCGAGCCGTCGCTGCTGGTCCCGGGCGGGTTCTGAATCTGAATCACCGGCGCCGAGCGACCGCCGCCATCAGGCAGCAGCGCACTCGTTCCCAGCGGCTGCGTGTTCGAAATCAGATTCTGAATCACTTCCGCGACATCAATCGCCTTCGCGTCATTGACCTTGTACACCTCAACCGTCACGCGGTCCGACTTGGTGTCCAGTTCCTTGATCAGCGCATCCAGCCGCTCCTGCTGCTCAGGCGTGCCGTAATAGATGATGTTCCCGCGCGACTCATCCACCACCATCACAGGCCCGCCGATCGCGAACGCCTGATTGGTGTTTTGCCCGCCGAATTGCTGATTGAAATTCTGATTGAAGTTCTGGTTGAGCGGGTCCGTCGCTGTCGCGATCGTCGTCACCTCGCCCAGCCCCTGTGCCCGCGCCATGTCTGCAATCTGCCGCGCCGCCGACCCCGCGAAGTACTGCCGCGGCACCAGCGCGTTGCGAACATCGATGATGGTCAGAATGTTCTTGACCGCATCAATCTCCGCCGGCAACCCGCGGAAGATCAGCGCATTCCCCTGCGGGTCCACCGTCAGACGGTCACCCATGTTGTTCAGCGTCGCGCCCGTCTGTCCGGGCACGCCCGTGTTCTGCGGCTGAATGATCCCCTGCCCCGCATCCTGTCCGCGCGACGGCTGCGCGAGCTGTCCCACCAGTTGCAATGCACGCTCACGCGCAACCGGCGCGGAAATGTGCGTCAAAGGCAGTCGAATGAACTGCGCCTTGTTGAACTCTTCAATGATCCGGCTGATCAACTCTTCCGCCGCCGCCAGCTTGCGGGGCGTATCCGTCGCGATGATGATGCCCAGCTCATCAAGATACGTGAAAGGCCGCGCGGGCGAACCTGCCGATGCGCCGCCCTGCGCCTCAATCGCGGGCTTGATCGCACTGGGACGAATGTTGGGCGTGGTGAACACACGCGTCGTGGGCGTCTCACCTGCGATCACCGGCTTCAGTTCACCAATCGGCGCAACCGTCCACACCCCGAAGCGATCCTGCGTGATCGTGAAATTCTGCTGCTCCAGCAGCATGTCCAGCAAGCCAATCAACTCCGACTTCTTGACAGGTACCGGCGCGTTGAAAACAACCGTGCCCGACAACTGCCCCCGTATCACCACGTTGATCTGCAGGCTCGTCGCGACCAGATCCACCAGCGTCGTCAGTTCCACCGGATCCGTGAACGCGCTGAGCGTCACAAGCTCGTTCATGTCCACCGGAGCCTGCACGGCCTGCACCTGATCGTTCGGGTTCACCACCTTGAACCCGTCACCATCAGCCTTCACTTCAATGGGCTTCATTTCGCCCTTGCCACCGTGCTTCGACTCTGCCTTGACTTCACCCTTGGAAGGCTGCTTCGTCTCGCCGCGTTCAGACTTCGCTTCCGGCACCGGCTTGGCCTGCACCTGCGCATGGCCGGGCCCCGCCGCCAATCCGGCAAGAGCAATCAAAAGTGCGGCAGTCGCCTGTTGCGTGTAACGAGCCATGCAGTTCTCCGTCCTTCCCAATCCGTCAGCGTAAGGGCGATAATCGTCCCAAGGCAGCCGAGTCTGCACCCAGCCGCATCGGGTCCTCGCCCGTGCTTCCAAAACGCCTTTATCGACGCCTCACGCTCGCAAGCGTGACTCGTCTTGGTATAGTCGCCCATGCGTGTCGTCAGCCTCCTGCCCTCCGCCACAGAGATCGCCTGCCTCATCGGCGCCCGCGATCTGCTCGTCGGCAGAAGCCACGAATGCGATTTTCCCGCCGGACTCAACCACCTCCCGGTCCTGACCGCACCCAAAGTCACCGCGACTGACCCAGCCGCCATTGACCAGCAAGTGCGCGACGCGATGCAGAGCCCGTCAGGGCCCCAGTCGCTGTATCACTTGTTCGCCGACCGTCTGGCTGCGCTCGCCCCCGATGTCATCCTGACCCAGGACCTCTGCGAGGTCTGCTCCATCGACCTCGCCACCGTCCGCTCCGTCGCCGCCAGCCTGTCCAAGCCCCCGGCCATCGTCAGCCTGAACCCTCAATCCGTTGAAGGCGTCCTCGACGACATCCTGACCGTCGGCCGCGCACTCAACCTCGAAGCTAGCGCAACCCAAGCCGTCGTCCGCCTCCGCGAACGCCTCTACGACGCCAACGAGTTCGTCAACCCCTTCGACGACGGCCCCGTCGTCGCGTTCCTTGAGTGGACCGACCCGCTCTTCTGCGCCGGCCACTGGACCGTCCAACTCATCGAACGCGCCGGCGCCCAGCACCCCTGGAACCCCACCGTCCCCAAGAAAGATGCCGGTGCCGCCACCGGTCCCCAAAGCGGCGAACGCCTCGCCGGCAAAAGCAAGCGCATGCCCGAGGAACTCCTCGTCGCGGGCCAGCCCCAGCACCTCATCATCTGCCCCTGCGGCATGGACCTGAAGGCCACCCGCGCCTGCGTCGACGCCCTGAGCCTCAAGCCCTGGTGGCACCAGCTCCCCGCCGTCAAAAACCACCGCGTCGCCCTCATCGACGGCAACCAGTACTTCAACCGCCCCGGCCCCCGCCTCATCGACGCCTACGAGTGGCTCGTCGGCTGGCTCCAATCCCGCCCCAACCTCATCCCGCCCGACTTCACCTGGCTCGACTGGGACAACCGCACCCGCTGAGTCACCGAGATCGCCCACCTTGACGGGTGTGGTAATCTCGCACTGGTTCCGCTGCACCGCTCACTGGAGATCGCCATGCGCCTCACCGCCGCCGCCACGCTGCTCGCCGCACTGCTCGCCGGTTCCGCCCAAGCCGCGCCCGACGTCCGCGTGACTGTCACAGGCGTGGTCGAAAGCAACGGCTTCACCACCGGCACCTTCGCTGGCGTGCCCAACGGTGCGCCCGTCACCATGACCATCGACCTGGACTCCACCAACTTCCTCGACAGCCCCAACCTGCCCGGCCGCACCCGCGGCTATCGCTTCACGCGCGACCAGTTCTCGCTCCGCGTCGGCAGCGTCACCACGTCGCTCCGCACCAGCCCCGCCCCGCAGGCCTTCTTCTGCCTCCGCAACAACGACCCGCGCGTCGACGGCTTCTTTCTCTCGCAAGGCACCGACATCGATGTGCAGATCCCCCTGCAGATGACTCCCAACAACTACGGCATCGCCTTCAGCCGCACTTTCGGCAACATCCCGCCCGTCGGTCCCGACCCCACGTTGCAGAACCTCAACCTGCGCGACGCCGTGGGCACCTGGGGCTTCGACAACATCTCCTCCTACAACTTCACCGTCGAACTCAACGACAACATCACGCCGCTCATCCTTGCGTACCAGACCATCACCATCGCCCTCATTCCGCAGGGCTGCGACACGATCGACTTCAACAACAACCAAGTCTTCCCCGAAGACCAGGACGTCATCGACTTCTTCAACGTCCTCTCAGGCGGCCCCTGCAGCCCCGGCAACACCTGCAGCGACATCGACTTCAACAACAACCAGGTCTTTCCCGAAGACCAGGATGTCATCGACTTCTTCACCGTCCTCGCCGGCGGCAGTTGCTGAGTTGGCGGCCCGCTCCTGCGAGGCTGGCGCATCCGCGCCTCACGCGCAGCCCACTCCCACAATCCACCCCTCGCGCATCACCACATCTTCATCCACGAGCCCCGCCGGCCGCGCCAGCACGTCGCGCGCTTGAGCCGCCCATTCCACCATCGCCCGCACCTGCTTCGCGTCTCGGTAGTCTTCGCTCGTGTCCGCCCGCACCCGCTCCACCTGCGTCGCCGGCCACACCTCCGCGAAGACCACGGCATCACCCGCAACGGCCTTGTCCCACTGCGTCTCAAAGGGCCACAACACCGCCCGCTTCGCCAGCCGCGCATCGCGCAGCAGCCGCCCAACGCACGCCAAGCCCGTCAGCGTCTGTGATCCCACGCTGGCCGGATACGCACACTTGAACGCGCTCTGAATCCGCCCCCATTCCTTCGCCCGCGACAAGGCCGCACGCTCCACCACGCGAAATTCCGCCTTCCCCGTCATCGGCCTTCTCGTCGGCAAGTCCGGTTCATCCACACTCGCGGGCCTGCCCCAAAACGGCCCCACGCCGCCGCGCTGTGCAATCTCGCGGTTGAGCTGCGCCGCGACAGCAAAGCGATTGCTCACGCCCGCCTGCGTCTCCGTCACGCGATCTGCCATCATCGCGCACAGCTCGCGGCCACTGGACAGCCCGCTGTCCGCCGGATATCCAAATGCAAAGTCCATCCCCACCAGCACGCACCCCTTGTACACGCACAAGCCCGCCACCAGTTCCTGCGCTGCCAGCCGCGTCGCGCAGTGCTGCACCGCCGCCGCGCCGCCATCACTCCACGCCACGTGAATGGTGTCTGGCCCGGGCCTGGTCACGCTGCTGGTCGCCGACCAATCCACCATGATGACGCGCTCGAACCGCATGCGATGCACGCATTGTGTGCACGCCGCTCTCGCCCCTCTACCGTTGCCCATGCTGCGTCTTGCCCTGCCGCTGGTCCTGCTGCTCGCCGCCCTCATGGGCGTGCTCGCTCTCGACAAGCCATCGCCCAAAGCCGACTTCACCTTCATCAACCGCGGCGACGTCAGCACGCTCGACCTCGCGACCATCTCCTGGATGCAGGATCTCCGCGTCGCCCGCATCGTGTACGAAGGCCTCACCCGCAACGACATCTTCACCGACAACTTTCAGACGCAGCCCGCCGTCGCCGAGAAGTGGGAGATCTCTCCCGACAATCTCACCTACACCTTCCACCTGCGTCGCAACGCCAAGTGGACCAACGGCTCGCCCGTCACCGCCCACGACTTCCACTACTCCTGGCGTCGCAGCATGACGCCCGACCTCGCGGGCGACTACATCAAGCTCTTCGCCCTCATCAAGGGCGGCAAATCCTTCATCACATGGCGCACCGAGCAGGTCAAAGCCTTCGCCGCCCGCCCCGAGCAGGGCGACGCCCGCCGCACTGCCGCGCTGCAACTCTGGGAACAAACCAAAGCCAAGTTTGATGAACTCGTCGCCATCCAAGTCATCGACGATTACACCTTGCGCATCACGCTCGAACGCCCCACGCCCTACTTCCTCGACTTGACCAGCTTCGCCCCCTTCTACCCCGTCTACCCGCCGCTGGTCGAAGCCCACACGTCCGTTGATCCCACAACTGCCGCCATCAAGACGCGCCCCGACTGGACCAAGCCGCCGCTGCTTGTCACCAACGGCCCCTTCGAACTCATCACGTGGCGCTTCAAACGCGACATGCGTTTCGAGCAGAACCCTCACTACTGGGACAAAGCCTCGCTGCACATCCGCTCCATCGCGATCCCCAGCATCCAAGACGGCAACGCGCAGGTCCTCGCGTTCCAGACCGGCTCGGTTGACTGGGTCAGCGACGTCACCCCCCAGTACCGCGGCGAGATGCTAAACGCCAAACGCCAGTTCTACATCGAGCACGCCGAGCAAGTCGCGCAATTGCGCTCGCAAGGCCTCGACCCCATCGAGCTCGACCGCCGCCTACCGCCTGATCCTCGCAAAAACATCCACGCCTTCCCCGCCTTCGGCACGTACTTCTACAACTTCAATTGCCTGGAGCGACTGTCCGACGGCCGCCCGAACCCGTTCTTTGATCCAAAGGTCCGCAAGGCCTTCGCCTTGACCATCGACAAGGAATCCGTCACGCAGAACATCCGCCGCAGCGGCGAACCCGTGGCCCACACGCTCATTCCGCCCAGCGCACTGCCGGGGTACGAAAGCCCCAAGGGTCTCATGTACAACCCGCAGCTCGCGCGCGAACTGCTCGCCCAGGCGGGCTTCCCCAACGGCCAAGGTTTGCCCGCCATCGAGCTCATGTTCAACAAAGAAGGCGGCCATGATCTCATCGCGCAGGCCATCGCCAAAGACTGGGAACGCGAACTGGGCGTCCGCGTCCGCCTGCAAATGAAAGAGATCAAGGTCTTCCGCGAAGATCTCAAGAACGGCAACTTCATGATCAGCCGGGCCGGCTGGTTCGGCGACTACGGCGACCCGACCACCTTCCTGGACATCAACGAAACCGGCAACGGCAACAACGACCGCAAGTTCAGTGAGCCCGCCTACGACGCCCTGCTTGCCCAGGCCCGCGACGAAACCGACCCCGCCCGCCGCCTCGCCATCCTCTCGCAAGCCGAGCGCATGCTCATCGAAGAACAGTTCCCCCTCGTCCCCATCTTCCACTACGTCCAGCTCTACCTCTTTGATCCCCACCGCGTGACCGGCATCACCACCCACCCGCGGCAGGAACAGAACATGTACCGCATCGACATCTTGGGCGATGGCATCGGTGCCGACCAGCCCATCCTGATGCGCAAGGGTGAGGAAGGCAAAGGCCGGTTCCGCTTGGCACCGTAAAACTCACTGCTGACTCGCGAGGGATGCCACGCCTTTGCCGAAACTGATAGAGAAAGAGAAACGCCCCACTCACAGAGAGCGGGGCGTTTGTATGCAAGACATTCTCAATCGCGATCAATAGTCATCGCCGTGGTCATGGTCGTGGCCGCCGGCGGGCTTCTTTTCGCGGATTTCGACGATGGCGGCTTCCGTCGTGAGCAACAGGCCCGCGACGCTCGCCGCGTTCTGCAGCGCGACGCGTTCGACCTTGGTGGGCACGATCACGCCCATCTTGATCATGTCGCCGTATTCGTGCGTGAGGGCGTTGTAGCCGAAGTTGGCTTGCGTGCCTTCTTCGATCTTGCTCGCGATGACGCTGCCGTCCAGGCCGCAGTTGGCTGCGATCTGCTTGACGGGGGCCGCGACCGCGCGGTAGACGATGTCGATGCCGCTGCGCTCGTCGCCTTCGACCTTCTTGCGCAGCTTGTCCAGAGCCTGACGGGCACGCAGCACAGCCACGCCGCCGCCGGGCAGGATGCCTTCTTCAACGGCCGCACGGCAGGCGTGCAGCGCGTCTTCGACACGCATCTTCTTTTCCTTCATTTCGACTTCGGTCGCCGCGCCGACGTTGACCTGCGCCACGCCGCCCGACAGCTTGGCAAGACGCTCTTCGAGCTTCTCGCGGTCGTAGTCGCTGCTGGCCGCGTCGATCTGGTGACGGATCATGTCGATGCGACCCTTGATCGCATCGCTCTTGCCCGCGCCTTCGACGATGGTCGTGTTGTCCTTGTCCACGACGATCTTCTTGGCGCGACCGAGGTCGGCGATCTCGAGCTTCTCAAGATCCATGCCCAGCTCCTCCATCACGGCCTTGCCGCCGGTAAGGGTCGCGATGTCGCCCAGCATTTCCTTGCGGCGATCGCCAAAGCCCGGAGCCTTGACCGCGCACACCTTCAGCACGCCGCGAATCTTGTTCACGACGAGTGTCGCGAGCGCTTCGCTCTCGACATCTTCCGCGATGATGAGCAGGCTGCTGCCGCTCTCAGCGATCTTGCCGAGAATCGGGAGCAGATCCTTCGCGCTGCCGATCTTCTTCTCGCTGATCAGCACGTAGGGGTTCTCAAGGATCGTTTCCATCGTGCCCACGTTGGTCACAAAGTGGGGCGAAAGATAACCCTTGTCAAACTGCATGCCTTCGACCAGATCAACTTCGGTCTGCAGGCTCTTGCCTTCTTCAACCGTGATCACGCCGTCCTTGCCGACCTTGTCCATCGCGTCCGCGATGATCTTGCCGATCTGCTCGTCGTGGTTCGCGCTGCACGTGCCGACCTGCGCGATTTCCTTGCTGGTCTCGACCTTCTTGCTGAGCTTCTTGAGTTCAGCGACCACTTCGGCGACGGCCATGTCAATGCCGCGCTTCACGAGGTTGGGGTTCGCGCCAGCCGTGATGACCTTCAGGCCCTCGCTGTAGATGGCTTCGGCGTAGATGGTGGCGGTGGTGGTGCCGTCGCCTGCGTCCTTGCTGGCCTTGCTCGCGACTTCCTTGATCATCTGCGCGCCCAGGTTCTCGTACTGGTCTTCCAGTTCGATCTCCTTCGCGACCGTCACGCCGTCCTTGGTGACGGTGGGGGCGCCAAAGGACTTCTCAAGAACCACCACGCGGCCCGAAGGACCCAGCGTGACCTTCACGGCATGAGCGAGCTTCTGCACGCCCTTGAGAATGCGCTCCCGCGCGTCGGTGTTGAATGCGATGGATTTAGCGGCCATTTGTTTACCTTTCTTTGATTCAGCACAAGAGCACAAAGAAGAGAACGGAGAGAGGAGAACGGAGAGCGGGTTGTGAAGCCCGGGACTGCTTGTTGTGTTTCCTGTTCTCTGCTCTCTGTTCTCGTTCCTCCCGTCCCTTGCGGTGAATGTGTTTCGTTGCTTGACTGTCGTTACTTCACTGTCTTGCCCAGCCCGATGCGAACCCACGTCACCCGCGGTGCATCGAGCACATAGACCGATTGACCATCCGTGACCTTGACAAGGTGGTCAGCCTCATCAGGAATAAGCATCGCCCGCTTGACCTCCAGACTCGCCACACCAGGCACAGGCGAAGGCACATCAGCAAACACAACCATCAGGTCGCGTTCGCCATTGAGTTCGCGCAGAGCTTGTCGCAGTTGGTCGGAAGTCATGTGGGGGAGTAGGCACTAGGGACTGGGCATTGGGCACTAGGGTCAAGGCAGTTGGCGTTCACCAGTGCCCAATGCCCAGTGCCCAGTGCCCAGTGCCTTCTTTCTTTCAGTCAATCACAGCGAGAACATCATCCTCGCTCATCATCAGAAACTCCACGCCATCGAGCTTGATCTCCGTGCCCGAGTAGCTCGTGAAGATGATGCGATCGCCCTTCTTCAGCGTGAGCGGGATGCGCGCGCCGGTGTCGGTGTTCAGGTTGCCCGTGCCCACGGCTTCGATCACGCCGGTCTTGGGCTTGTCCTTGCTGGTTTCAGGCAGAAAAATGCCCGACTCAGTCTTGCTCGCGGCTTCATCGCGCTTCACGAGAATCTTGTCGCCAAGCGGACGAACGGTCGTTTTGCTGCTCTTGCTAGCGGTCTTCGACATAAGGACTCCTCTTGAAATGCAAACCTCACCGCAAAGACGCGAAGCACGCCAAGATGAGAACGGAAAGCGGAGAGAAAAGAGCGGCCTTGCCGCCTGACACTCCACATTGTCTTTCCCGTTCTCTGCTCTCTGTTCTCCCTCTTTGCGTCCTTGGCGTCTTTGCGGTGAACTCTTCCTCTTCATCCCGGCCAGCGACCCTGATAATGTCGCTGCAAGCACCGGCGTAACACTTCCAACATCAGATCCAGCTCATGGCTCTCTCGCGGCCTGTCCACCACCGCGAATGCACCCGACTTCAGCGCCGCGCTCAGCTCCCGCGCTTCATCGCGTGCGCTGCGTCGCCGCTTCACCACCACCACCGGCGGCGGCTGCGACAATCGCGCCAGCAACTCCAGCAGCCGAGGGCCCCCCTCCGCAAACTCATCATCCGCTTCCGCCGCATCCAGCGGCAGCCCCAAATCAACGACCGCAATGTGAATCGGCAACTGCTCAATCACCCGCGTCGCCTCGCGCCCCGACTGCGCCCGATGGCTCATGATGCCCATCGGCTCCAAAAGCCGCGGCAGCCGATTGACCCACGGATCAGTTTCCCACCCCGCGTAGCTCAGCAGCAGGTTCAGCCGCCCACCCATGCCGCCACCAGCGCAGCCAGAGCCCGCCGACCCAGTCGGCAGTGCATCTTCAGGATGGCGGCGCAGCATCACCACGTTCCACAATCGGCAACCCGCGTGCCAGTCCCTCCGGGGTGGACCGCACCTCCGGAGCGGCTGTCTTCCAACGACTTACAACAAACCAGCCCCGTCCACGCTCCCCAAATCCCACCTTGGCACACCACGCATACCACCCCGAGTGCCAACTTGGCAGCCCTCAAATCGCTCCCGCCCACGTTCGGATCACTGTCGGTCCCCAACTACCATCCACCATGACGCCCCTCGAACTCGCCCTCGGTGTGGTCGCTCTCGTCGCCGTCGCCGGCTGCATTTGGCTCCTCTGGCGCTCCGGCCAAGCCACGAGCGAGCTCGGCGTCCTCCGCGCCAATCTCGAGCGCGACCAGCGCGACCTCGCAGCCTCGCGCGAAACCCTCGCCACACGCGAACGCGAACTCATCGCCCTCCGCGATCAGCTCAACGCCCAATCCACGCGCGTCGTCGAACTGCAGAAGGACCTTCAGGCTTTGCAAGAAGCCGCCGAAGCCGAAGTCGCCAGCATCGAACAACTCGCCGCCTCGCGCGAACGTGCCCTGGTCGATCAGCATGAGCTCTTCCGCACGCAAGTCGAGCAGCGCGACCGCGAACGTGACGCCAAGCTCGAAGAGAAGTTCAAAGCCCTCAGCGCCAGCGCACTCGATGCCAGCAGCAAGCAGTTTCTCCAACTCGCGCAGCAGTCACTCGCCACACAAACGCAAAGGGGCATCGGTGAACTTGAACAGCGCAAAGCCAGTTTCGAACAACTGCTCGCCCCCATCCGCGACACGCTCAAAGCCACCGATGAAAAACTCAACGCCATCGACAAGAACGTCGCCGAGCGCAACGCCAACATCGAGCGCCAACTCCACTCCGTCGCCCAAGCCGGCGATGTTCTCCGCACCGAAACCAGCAAACTCGTCCGCGCTCTCAGCAAGCCCGAAGTCCGCGGCCGTTACGGCGAGATTCAACTGAAAAAAGTCGCTGAACTCGCCGGCATGACACAGTATTGCGACTTCTCCCTGCAGGAAAACAACACCGACGACGAAGGCCAGCAGAAGCGTCCCGACATGGTCGTCAAGATGCCCACGGGCCGCACCGTCATCGTCGATGCCAAAGCCAACATTCAGGCGTATCTCGATGCGCAGGAAGCCACAACCGACGTCGACCGCGATGCTCACCTCGAACGCTTCGCACGCCACGTGACCGAGCAGGCCTCCGCACTCGCGAAGAAGAAGTACTGGACACAAGTCGAAGGCAGCCCCGAATTCGTCGTCATGTTCCTGCCGCACGACGCGTTTCTCGACGCTGCCCTCGCGCGCCGCCCCGACCTGCTCGAACGCGCCTGGGCCGACAACGTCATCCTCGCCACACCAAGCACACTCATCGCCATGCTGCGTGCTGTCTACGTGGGCTATCAGGAACAGAAGCTCGCGAAGGAAGCCATCGAACTCAAATCACTCGGGCAAGAACTGCTCCAGCGCGCCGCCGTCGCCTTCTCGCACCTGGGCGATCTGGGTGTCTCGCTCAACCAAGCCGTCGACCGCTTCAACAAGTGCGCCGCGTCCTTCGACACGCGCCTCCTGCCCACGCTCCGCAAGTTCGAAGACGCCGGAGCCAAGTCCGCCCGCGAACTCGACGCCATCGGCGGCGTCGACAACCGCGCCCGGTCCCTCACGCAACCGCCCGAGGCCCGCGTGCCCGAGGCCAAACTGCCCGAACCCAAACGCCTCGAAACCCGCCCCGCCGCCAATCCGTCGGGCCTTTTCGCCGCCGACGGCACGCTTCCCTCCTAAGCCTCCACTTTCTCTGCGGTTTTCAGCCCTTGACAACCCGCGTCTTGTATGTTAGTATTCACTTACTATGACGCCCCGCCCGCGATCTTCCTCGGCCGCACGCCCCGCAGACACCCACTCCGCGCGATACCAGCCCCAGCGTTCCCAGCCCGGCTTGCGCGCCACCGTGACCGACCTCCAGCGCCGCGTGACCCAGCTCGAAGCAACGCACCCGTCAGTACCAGCCGATTCCGCCCCCGCGCCGGCACCCGTCATCCAACTCACCCCCGAAGCCTCCGCACCCGGCCAGCGCGCTGCTGCCTTCCTGGCCGCCCAGCAAGCCCAGCAAGCCCAACAAGCGCCCGACATCATCGATCACGAATTCCCTTACCACGTCGAGCCGCCAAAGAGCAGCGTTGCTCCGCCGCCACCCTCCCCCACGAGCGCCTACGTCTTCACCAAGATGCAACCGCGCCCTGCCGAACCGCGCAACACATCAGCGTCGTTCGCTCAACGGAACCCCCAACCCCAGCCCAAACCCGCGCCGCGTACCGGCATCAACTTCGAAGAACTCCTCGCCGGTCGCTGGTACGCGGCCCTCGGCGCCATCGCCGTCATCATCGCCGCCTCGCTCTTCGTCAAGCTGGGCTATGACCAAGGCTGGCTCCGCGTCGCGCCGCTCTGGCGCTGCCTCGGTGCCGGCGCATTCGGCGTCACACTCGTCGCCCTCGCCGAATTTGTCCGCAAGCGCTGGGGCTCCTGGGCCGCGTGCGGATCCGCCAGCGCGGGGCTGGGCACCATTTACGCCAGCGTCTACGCCGCATACAAGCTCTTCAACCTGCTGCAGCCCGCCCAAGGCGTCGCCATCATGCTCGCCGTCGCCATCTTCGGCACCGTCATCGGCGTGCGCATGCGACTCACCTTCATCGTCGCCGTCTCACTCGCCGGCGGCTACCTCGCACCCATTCTTATGCGAGGCCCCGAAGTCTCCATCCTCGCGCTTCCCGCATACGTCCTCTGCCTCATGGTCATTGGTCTTGCTTCGTCCACATGGCTCGAGCACAAGTATGCCGTCAAGTCGAGCGCGCTCGTCCGTGTCCTCGCCACCGGTGGCGCAGCCATCCTGCTCTCACTCTGGTCCCTCTCATCCACCGTGCCGCTCACCGCCGGATTGATCGCTGTCGCACTCGCGTGGCTGCTTGTCCACGCCGACGCCGTCATCAACGCATGGCTCGCCACGCAACCCGCCGAAGCGCACGAAGATGACCGTCTGCCCGCCGATCAGCTCTTCCGTGCCCAGTCGCTCGCGTTCGCCGTCCTCGCCACAACAAGCTGGGCGGTCGGCCTTGCCATGTTCCTCCTCGCCCAAGCCGGCAGCACTCGCACCTGGATGGCACCCCTGGCCGTCTGCACCGCCTCCGCCCTGCTCGCAGGCGTGCTCGCCCCCTTCGGCGCAAGCATCTCGCGCCTTCCCGCCACGCTGCGCCACGTGCTCGGACAAGTCATGCTCGTGCAGTTCGCGCTGCTGCTCATCGTCGTCATCGCCGCCGCGCTGGGTGGTTACGCGCAGATCACCGCCTTCGCCGTCATCGGCCTCGCCGCCGCCGTCATGGGCCCGCGTCTCGCATCAAAGCCCATGCGCGTCTACGGCTTGATCTTGCTTTCGCTTGCAACTCTCAACTTCCTGCTCACTCGCGTCTTCGCCGGGTCCGCCGGCTTTGCTTCGGTCAGCATCGCCGGTCTCGTGCTCACGGTCGCCAGCCTTGTCGCCGTCCTGCTCGCCTGCATCTGGGCCGTCGCCCTCGCGGTCGATGCAGACGACGAGCCCTCCATGCACGCCGCCTTCGCCCGCGCGTGCTTGCCCATCATGCTGCTGCTGCTCGCGCCGCTGCACGCCAGCGCCCACGCTACGTCCATCCTCTGGGTCTGGATCGGCCTCACCCTGCTGCTCTCCTTCTTCCGCGCCCCTCGTGCCCTGCGCCTTGATGTCGCCTCGCTCCTTGTCGCTCTCGCGTCCGCCGCGCTCTGGCTGGTCCTCTTCACCAGCTACATGCTCGACGCAGGTTGGTTCATCACCCCCGCTGCGCACATGGCGCTTGCAGGCATCGCGCTCGCCGCCATTACTTCCTTCATCACCTGGCGCAATCGCACGCAGCTCACCGACCGCGGCCTCATCCTCCACAGCGCATGCGCCATGCTCGCCTTCGTCGCCAGCAGCCTCGCAGTCAGCGCTATCACGCAGCAACTCTTCACCGCTCAAACTTCCACCCGCGGTGCGGTTAGCGTCTGGTGGGCCATCGCCGCCGTGCTCACTCTCGCCGCCGGCTTCCGCTGGGCCAACGCCTCACTCCGCTACATCGGTCTCGCCCTGCTGGGCCTCACCGCAGGCAAAGTCGTCTTCTACGACTTGACCGCCGTCAGCCCCGTCTGGCGCATCGCCACGTTCCTGGTGGTCGGCCTCATTATGATGGGCGTCGCCTTCGTCTACGGCGCGATTTCCAGACAGTCCGGCGCAGTCAAGCGCTAGTTTCTCGACCCGCTGTAGCTCATTCGCTCATGAACGCGGGCAATTGCCAGGGAGCGCCGGCTGAGCCGTAGTCACCATAGCAGCGCACGTTGGATCATGATGCTGCACGGGACAGGAGCCAACGGCACTCTAACTCGATAGCTCCTCAAGCCGCGTTCCGATATCCCCGCCGATTCGCAGGCGCGAAGCAGAGTCGGCAGATATGCAGCCGACTCTTCAAGTCTAAGGCATTGCAGACCTGTGCCACGGTCCTCGACGCTTTCGCACAATCGCATATGGATGCACTCTGACGGCGATGCCGTGCTGATGCTGGGGCCGCCAAGCTCCGACAAGAGTCGCAGCTCCATAGGTCCCAACGGTGGCAATCTCTCGTGAAAGCAGACGTCGAGTACAAGCGAATCCGCAGGAGTGTGGGATGTCGCGGCCAATCGGAGGTGTGAGTTGCGGTCATCACGTTGAGCAGGCAGGGCAGACGTGATGCGCTCAGCGAGAAAGAAACTCACCGCGCCGCGCATGCCGACAGGTCCTGCTGTGACGCGGTCGATAGTCAGGCCGTCGTCTGAAATCGAGCGCACGACCGGCGGCATCGCGTTATCCGTATGAAACAACGGAACGCCTCCGTATCGAGTGGCCATGGATGGGTCAAGTGGCTGTACAGGAATGGCGACATGCGGTGATCCGTCGTTGTTTGATCGTTGACCACGTCCGATCGTCCACGAGATATCAGGACGCATCCGCTGAAATGCGACCATCCCGCGCAGAATCACCGCCTGGGTCTTATGGGGAGGCACGTTCTGCGAAATCCCATCCTCAGTCGGCGCGAAGATGTACGTGACTACTTGAGTCTTCGCACGCACTCCAAGCAACCCGGACATCGCGTGTGACGCCGCTCGTCGCGATGCCAGATCCGTCGCTATCGCGCCTGAGTCGGCGAGATTGCCCAGAAGGAGATCCAGTCCTTTTCGGGTGCCAGCGTGCACAATAATCAGCTGGGCATGATCCGCCAGCACCGCGTCAAGCTCGGAGAGAAGCTCTTTGCTGATCATGTTTCGCGAGATTGCTCGACGGAAAATGCGCATCGCTTCGGCACCGGGCAGTCGCTGAAGAGCCGCATATGGATCTGCAGCCGAGACGACTTGGCACACCTTCCAAGCCAGATTCATGTCAATCCCCAGCGCTGTAGAGAGGTCAAGCGGGCGAACTGGCGCGCCGGGCAGTTGCTGCAGCACTCTCGCGAGCACGTCTCGGGTTCGTTCGGAAAGCGAGCACGCAATCGATTCGAAAGTCGAGGATTCACGTGGGGCAGAAGATGTTGATCCAGACACGGAAGCCATGGCTTGCCAGAAGTATATCGATCATTCACGCATTAAGGACACTTCTCGCTACAGAATTTGTGAAGTGATTTGTACAAATCAAGCACCCGTGGTGTTCTTGTGTACGAAAAGGTAAGACGCTCCGCATCCTTGGAGCGACCAGGAGATGATCATGGCAGCTATCTGTAAGCGTATGGGTTTGGGTGTTGTTCTCATGACGTTCATGGCGACGGCGGGTGCCCACGGACAGTCTGTACTGTGGTCATCGACATGGGATGGGACACGGCCCAACACGTCCTATCGCTCCGTTGATGTCGCCTACGACATCGTCAGGGACGCAGTCGGAGGCATCTATGTGTTCGGCAGTTCAGACACGATGGAGAACACACCTCTTCCACCTCCGCTGCCCCCCATCCACCCGCGTTTGTTGAGTCACAGTGATGCCGCGATTGTCAAGTTCAGCCTGCAAGGTAACGTTGTGTGGTCACTGACCCATGACTTTCCTACGGTGGGCGATCAGCAGTCGTCACCGCAGCAGCAGTCGGGCATTGATGTTGCGCAGCAGGGCGTTTTGGCGGCAAACGGTGATTTAGTCGTCATGTGTCAGGCCACGTTGCAGTACAACGCGACCAACAATCCCAACACTCCGTTCTTGGGTGCTTTCGGAATCGGTCTCATGCGTGTCAGCGAGAACGGACAACTGCAGTGGTCTACAACGTACTTGCCCCCCGACGCTGTGTCGTTGGGACCGTCATCGATTGCGATCGGCCCTTCGGGAAAGATCTACGTTTCCTACTTCGCGAATCCGACTGTGAGTGGAGGCGTCCGTGGCGGCCTTGCAATTTTTGGTTCCAATGGGTCGCTGCTGCAGGACATTGTGACGTTTGGTGGCGATGCAGCGACATCGCCCGCGTTTCTCAAGGTCGCTCAAGACGGACGAATTCTCCTTGCGAGCACTCCGGCCACGGGAAGCGACTTCACGGTTATGCTCAGCGAGATCGATGACCAGACAAACGCGATCGTCTCCGAAACAGCTGTCGGGTCGCTTCCCTCTCGCGGTGTTTCTGGGATGTTTGTGCATCCGCAGACGGGGCAGATCGCGATTTCAAGCGGCGTGACTGGTCCAGGCGGCGGCGACTTCTTCGTCGCCAAGTTCGCGAGTGATCGCCAACTGCTCTGGACATCAACGTGGAACGATCCCGCGAGCATGAATCAGTGGCCCTCCGCGGGCGTCACGATGGATGATGCGGGGAACGTGTACGCTGCAGGTCTTCAGGCGTCAGCATCCAATCAGCCGACCGACGTCGTGGTAACGCGATTCGCGGCGTCCGGAGGCGTGGCCGACTGGGCAGCGGTCTGGAATGGACCGCAGGGCACGACCGATTACGTGACCGGACGTCGCGGCATCGTGATGCGCGGCAGTGATGTTGTGGTTGCAGGTTGGACGCGCGGAGCACCGACGGTGATTCCCGATCATAACTTCTATGCCATCACGCTCGCAGCCGCGACCGGCCAGATCACAACGAACACCATCTTTGATGCGGCTCTGTCAGCCGCATCCGATGACAAACTCACTGCCGGACCGTTGGCACTTGATGACGGCTCGTTGGTCTTGGCGGGGCGGTCGACCACCACATTGCGAAACATGGACTTCTCTATCGTTAGAGTGAGAACAGGGTGTGACGGCATCGACTTCAACAACAACGGCGTGTTCCCTGAAGATCAGGACGTGATTGACTTCTTCGATGTGCTGGCGGGCGGCACGCCCAACACCTGCAATGCGACGCTGGGCTGCCAAGATATCGACTTCAACAACAACGGCGTATTCCCTGAAGATCAGGACGTGATCGACTTCTTCAACGTGCTCGCCGGCGGCCAATGCCAGTGAGCGGAAGAAGCCACTCTCACGCCTTGACCCTCACGCCCCGACCTCCATGTCGGGGCGTTTTTTTTCTCACGTATGTCGTTCGCACGCTTTGGGAGTCCTCAGCGTTTGCCCACCTGATCGCCAACCGCCAGTTCATCTTCACTGATGTCCCCCGCACCTGTGTCGCCCACGGGTTTGGTCTCAATAGTGGGGGCCGTCTGCTTCGCGATGCGCTTCTCACCGCTGCCCGCGTGCGCAGGCCGCTCGTGCGTCGCCGCGTTGCGACCGTCCTCAGTCACCTTGTACACCATGCCGATGGTCGTCTCTGCTTCACCCAGCACAAGGCGATTGATCAGTTCCACGCCTTGCATCAGGCTGTGGTCGGTGTTCGCAACTTCATACTTCCACATGCCAAAGCGCCCACGCGAATAGATCGCGCGGTTCTCCAGCCACGGAATCACTTCACTCAGAATCGCATCGCGCTCCACGCTGGGCGTCGGATACGAGTAGTCCGCGTAGTAGCACCACGTGCTCACGATGTTCGCACGCTCGCCCTTCTCCAGCAGCCCCGCGTTCTCCAGCCCGCGAATGCAGTCTTCAATCACCGCTTCCGGCTTCTTGCCGTTTTCGCCGGGCGTGTGCTTCACATCACTCTCGCTCACTTCGCACAGCAGCGAGTAGTAGTTGTCTTTGTCAGGCGTCATGAAGGGCGAGTAGTTGCTCAGATATGTCACGCGATAGAACGGACAGTTTTCTTCCGGGAAGTACATCCAGCTCTTGGTGTCAGGCGTTCCCCCGCCAGGCGTTCGGCTCTTGAGCCCAATCCCCACCATGTACCCACTGCTATGCAAGAGCCCACTCGCGACCTTCGCAATCTCGCCAAGTGACTTCCCCCCTCGCTCGCTCGCTCGCTTGCTCGCTTGCTCGCTGAGCACCTTCCCCGTGAGCACATCCACCGGCATCGTACTGATGAGCATGTCATACGTGTCCGTCGTGCCATCACTGAACGTGATGACCTTCGCATTCACGTCAATCGTCGTCACGCGCTTGTTCAGGCGAATGTGCCCGTTGCCCTTGCCATCATCAAAACCGATGGCAGGACCGAAGCGCTTGTAGAACTCACCCGTGCCGCCCCTCATCGGGAACTTGAACTGGTTGTTGGGTCCCCAGCCAAAGTCGTCCGTCCCCATGATGACGTTCTTGAGCGCACGCTCCACGTCAATCACCGCGACGCGCTCGCCGATCCAGTGCTTGTTCATGCGCTCAGGCGGATACGCCCAGACTTTGTAGTTGTAAGGCCGCATGAAATGCTTCGCGATGCCTTCACCGAACACCGCGTCAATGAACTCGCCGAAGTTGCTCGCAGCCTGCGCACTCGCGACCTTGCCCTTGCCGTTCTGCGCCTTGACCAACCCCGCGATGCACTCAAACGCCGCCTGCTTAGGCAGGTACCGCACGTTGTTCTGAAACGGATAAGGGACCCACGTATCAAACATCCGCACCCAGCTCTCGCGGTTGTTAAGTGTGAACTCTTCACCCATCAGGGTGTCAAAGCACTTGTCGTAGTACGTGTAATGGCTGAACATCACGTGTCCGCCGATGTCCCACGTGAAGCCCTTTTCGTCGACGAAGCTGTGCGACAATCCCCCGACATAGTCATGTCTGTCGTACACCACGAAGTTCTTGTATCCCAGCTCTTTCAGCCGGAATGCCGCTCCCAGGCCCGTAGGGCCCGCGCCAAGAATCACGATGCGCTGCGACGTTGCACGACCTGCGGAAGTCATCAATGCTCTCCAGTCCATTCTCGTCAAGGATCGCCAGCGTAGGCGACAGGATTTCTTCCCTCGCTCAGCCCCTCTTGACCCCCGAATTTTTGTGATTCCGTGTTGCTACAACTAAATCGCGCAACACATACGGTTGAAAATCAGATATGCTGCCGATGTAAGTCCGGTCTGCATGGCGTGTCGGTCCAATGTGTAGGTTTCTCGTGACCTCACATCGCCGACTCTCCAACCCGGATCACTCGCTCTGTCGCGAGACGTCATGCATCCAGTGCTTGCGAGCCCATGTGTTCGCGTCGTGTGCTTTTTTACGACGCAGGTTCGCACGAACGACAGACCGACGGAACCTGTGCGTTTTCACGCTGTATACACGACTTTGTGTCCCAGCCGCCCCGTAATGGGTTCTCGTCACTACGCGTCCGTGCATTCCCCGCGTCCGCCGACCCGAAAACTCCCGACCCTCTTCCAAAGTGTCGAAGTTCTTCTGCTTGAGTGTGTAAGCCAAAGAGCAGGCATATATGCAAACACTGACCGCCAGTATCACCTCGCAAACAGAGTTGGATCGCATGCAACACATGCTCGAAAGCTGTTCCGCTCTCACGCAAGCCATTGGCAAGCTGCCCGCTGTGCCCACGCCCGATTGGTGCGACCGGGCGGCCCAGGCCATCGCCGCCGTTTTTCCACATGCCGACGTCGCTGTGCTGCTCGCCGATATGGGCGATGCTGGCCGCCTGCGTGATGTGCTTTCCGTCGGCGCCGCCGCCACACGAAATGGGCAGACTGCTCGCGATGAAGCCCTCGACCTCCGCGTACGTGTTGAAGCATTGACCGAAATCCCTTGGGCTCCCGATGGTGCCCGTATCCCCAGCGACGGTGATGTCGCTTCCGCGGCGTACGCCCGCGCCGACATGCACGGCATGCCTCACGCCAGTTATTTGCATATCCCCGCAAATGGTTCCCTCATCGCGACCGCCGCAACACTCTCACATGCCAATCGCCTTCGCAAGATCATCACCTACGTCGTGCTGCCCGCTTCAGCCAATGAATCCTTCGAGAGCATGATGGTCGTCCGCCTCGGCACCACCCTCCTCGCCAAGCTCGCCGCCGTTGCCATCGGCTCCGGCCCCGAGTCCATCCAGTGGCTCACGCATCGCGAGCAGGAAGTCCTCGATCAACTTGTGCTTGGCCACAGCGTGAAGGAAATCAGCGAGATCCTGGGCCGCAGTCCTCACACCATTCACGATCACGTGAAGAGCCTGCACCGCAAGCTCAACGCCAACTCACGCGGCGAACTGGTCGCCAAGGCTTTGGGCCACATTCCGCCCGCTCAGCACTGAGTCTCCCGGCCGCGCATCATCGCACGCCGCGCATTGCACATCGCACCTAGCGCGTTCATTCCGCCTTCGCGGCCCGCTGCTCAATCAGCTTCGCGAGCCGGGCCGCCAGCGCATCATCGCGACGCACCACCACGGTGTACACACCCGCCTGTCCGCGCGCTTCCGCTTGCGGATCAATCGTCTGCGTCGTCAGTCCCACAATCTGACTTGGCCGCACATGCGCCGATTGCGTGCGCTCAACAGCCACTGTCACCACACCGCGCACACGCGCGCCGCCTTCGTTCTCCGCAAACTCCACGCGCACCCGCCGCGCCTGCTGGTGCAGCAGGTCTTCCACTTCATCACTCGCGCTGCTCTGCACGGTCTCCCATGGCGCAATCAGCCCCGCCGCCGGCTGCGAAGTCGTGGTGATCACACCCGCCTGCGCATCCACGCGATCGAGCGTGAATCGCTGCTCACGCAGCACCAGTCGCGCCGCGTCAAACGTTTTCTCATAAGCGCCATCAGCAACAGCGAATCGTCCGTCACCGCTCGCCGTGCTCTGACACGCACCCAGCCCCGTCGCTGCCACGCACAGCGCAGCCAGCACAACGCGCCGCACCAGTGTCCGCGCATCACCACGCCTTGCCGCAACACGCATCTGCATCATGCGCGAGGTTAGCCCGCTCCCTGCTCACGCCACGTCCGCCTGCGCCCGCAGCAGCTCCCACAGCCCACGCACATGTTCCTCCCGCGTCATCGTCGCCCCGATCGACACGCGCAGCACCACGCGCGACCCCGTCGCTTCGCCTCGCTCGTCAAAGACAGGCAGCGTCGTATGCGTCAAATAGGCCGCTCCGCTCGCATTGATCGCATCCATCGCCCGCTTCGTCCGCGCGTCTGCCTGCGCATCGCTTTCCCCGCTCCGCGCCCTCAGCCGCAGACACACCAGGTTCATCGTCCGCGGCGCAGCCATCTCAAATCGGTCATCGGCCTGCACCCAACCCTCCAACAGCTCCGCAAGCCGCATGTGCTCTCGGATATACCCCCGCAGCCCCGCGAGCCCGTAGTGCCGCATCACAAACCACAGCTTGAGACTCCGAAATCTCCGCCCCAGCGGCACGTGCCAATCGCGATAATCAAACACCGCGCCCGAATCGCTCGCCGCATTCCGCAAGTACTCCGGCGTAATGCTCATGCTGCCGATCAGACTCGCGCGATCGCGCGTCCAGAAGCAATCGCAATCAAAGTTCGTCAGCAGCCACTTGTGCGGATTGAAACAAAAGCTCTCCGCCCGCTCCACCCCCCGCAGCCACGACTGAAACTCCGGACACACACACGCCGCCCCCGCATGTGCCGCGTCCACGTGCAACCACGCATCCCGCGCACCCGCTGCGTCGATCACCCGCGCAATCGCATCAACATCATCAATCGCCGTGCAACTGGTCGTCCCCACGCTTGCGCACACAAATGCGGGAGTCAATCCCGCCGCGATATCCGCCTGCATCGCCGCTTCCAGTGCATCAGTGCGCATCCGAAACGCCCGATCCACCCCAATCAGTCGCACACGGCTGCGATCTTCCGGTCCGGTCGCGATCCCCGCAATCATCGCCGCCTTCACAATGCTCGAGTGTGCCTGCGTCGACGTATACACGCACAAATCTCGCGGCTGCTTTCCCCGCTGCACACACCGGTGCCGCGCCGCCACCAGCGCAGCGAGCGCCGCCTCACTTGCGGTCCCTTGAATCACCCCGCCGCCATTCGCGCTCGTGCTCAAGAACGAATCCGGCAATCCCACCGCCCGTCCCAGCCAATCCAAGACGCGCGTCTCAATCTCCGTGCACGCCGGACTCGTCGCCCACAGCATGCCCTGCACACCCAGCCCCGCGCTCAGCATCTCGCCCAGCACCGCCGGACCCGACACGTTCGCCGGAAAGAACGCATAGAAGTTCGGATGCTGCCAGTGCGTCAGCCCGGGCATGATCACCCGTTCAATATCCGCGAACATCGCCTCCCACGCCTCGCCATGCTCGGGCGCACGCTCCGGTAGCCTGCTCGCAATCTCCCCCGGCTTTACGCGCGAAAGGACAGGCACACCCTCCGGCTCGCGCTCCAGCCGCTCCCAATACGCCGCGATCTCGTCCACCATCCGATACCCCAGCGCGCGAAACTCACTCGTCTTCATGCACTGTTGTATCAGTCCACACCCTTCCCGTCACCGCGACGTCAGGATCTCCGCCACAACCACACGCAGCGGCCCATCATCAATGCGGATCAGTCCATACCGCGGATAATCCAAATCAAGCACCACCCACAGCACCGCCGCCATCAGCCCCACCAGCGCGAGCGCAGGCGGCACCAGCGACTTTCGCCCACCCGCCATCCCATATCCAATCGTCCCCACGCTCAGCGATGCACACGTCAGCAGCGTCAGCATGATCAGCGTCGGCACGTGTCGCTTGCCCGCCGCCACCCGTGCGGCACGCACATCCATCAGCTCATTCACCGCCGGCACGATCAGCATCGCCATCGCGGGCTGCTGCTGTGCCCACGCCGCCGCATCGTGCCACAACATCTGCTCTAGTTTCGCCAGCCGCTCCTGCGCCGCATCCACCTCGCGCTGCCTGCCTGCGTCCAGCGTCCCTGCCGTCACATCCGCATACTCGCGCAGCGTCGTCCGCATCGATTCCCCATGCGATGGCGACAACTGTGTGCGCAAGTAGAGCGTGCTCAGCGCGTTTGCCTGCCGCACGATCAGTTCCTCTCGCGCCGCAAATCGCGACATCGCCCCCGAAAACGAAAATCCCAGCAACAGCCCCATCACGCCCAGCGTCGCGCCCTGCACCACGCCCAACTGTGGATGTTCATCCGGATGCCGCTTCCCCAGCCTGCGTCCCATCGCAAACGCGGTGGCAAGCAGCAGCACCAGTCCCAGTGCGAACCCCAACTCAATCGCCACGATGCTCATGCGATCATCATACTGCAAATCCGTGACAGCCCCAGCGCTGAGCGCCCCTAGCCTGCGAACGTGTCCGTGGCGCTCGCTCCTGCATCCTCCAAACGCTCCCTGCGCGTGGCCCTCGCGATGCTCGCGCTGCTCGCCTGCGCCCTCGTTGCCTTCGCCTACACACGCTCTCAGAGCGAACCGCAGTGGTGGTCCGAGCAATCCGCGCCCACCTCCGCGCAGCAGGCCGAGTCTTTCGAACACGCCCTCATCGCCCAGCTCACCCGCGTTCGCGAAACTGGCGACCCATGGTCCGCCGCCCTCAGTGAGTCCGACCTCAACGCCTGGCTCGCCCATCGCCTGACGCCCTGGCTCTCCAACCGCGGCCTCACATCGCCACTGCCCGCGAGCGCCACCCTCCGCGTCCGCCTCCACGCCAACCAGCTCTTGCTGGGCATCCGCACGCCCGACGCGCTGCTCTGGATCGCCGCTCGTCCAACCATCCGCGACAATCGCATCCACCTCGATCCGCTCGAAGCGGGAGTTGGAAACCTCGCCGTCCCCACGTGGGTGCTCCGCTCCAAGCTCTCCGCCGACCTTAACAATTGGCTCGCCCAAGGCCTTCCCGCCGCGGCTCCCATCGATCGCGCCCGCGTCGCCCGACTGCAGGAACTCACCTGTCAGCCACACGAATTGCTCATTACCGTACAAACCACCCCACGTCCATAGGGCTTCCCGTTCTCGGACCGAACGGGTTGTAAATGCTTTGAAAGTATCAGGTTATGACAGGAAAATCCTGTGTTAAGAGCCTGTGAATAGCCGCCCTCTCCATTGACTGCTTCGCCGTTCTCACTACCCTATGGGCGGAGTCGAGTGGTGAGAGATCACACCTCGGAGATCGCCTAGGACGGGCGCAAACATGTCGCACGCACACGGGGGCTGCCCTGCCGGTCTGTTTGGCCGGGCATCAGTCCGCGTGCGAGAGCTGCCGACCGAGTCAAGCATCGCTTGGCCCGTGCGCGGTCAGTCTCGGAACATGTTTGCCCGCGCAGCCTCTGCGCTCTTCGGCACTCACTCCACGGTCAGTTCTTAATCACTTTCAAGGTGTCAGTGAATTCAGTGTGTCGGTCAGTTCTGTCCCAAGGAGCATCTCATGAAGACGACGATTGCATGTATGGTCGCCCTCGCCGGTCTGGCGTCGGCCGCTGAAGCCCAGGTCCGTATCAGCCAGATCTTCGGCGCGGGCGGCGCGTCCGCTGGCAGCTTCGGTTGCCCGTTGTACGCCAACGACTACGTCGAACTCTTCAACGCCGGTACCACCGCCGTTGACATCAGCGGTTGGCGCCTCCAGTACGCCAGCAACACCGGCAACTTCAGCAGCAGCACCAACCGCGTGACGCTCCCCGCTGGCGCCACGATCCAGCCCAAGGGCTATTACCTCGTTCAGCTCAACACCGCCTCCGTCACCACCGTTGTCGGCTGCACTTACCTCCCCGTGCCCTTTGACTTCTCCGGCACTGGCAGCGGCAGCGGCACCAGCATCAACGCCAGTGCCACCTCGGGCAAGCTCGTCCTGATCGACGCGGCTGCCGCTCTCCTCACCACTGGTCAGACCGTCTGCACCCCCTCGGGCACCGGCATCATCGACTACGTCGGCTACGGCAACGGCATCGATGGCACCGGCACGGCCACCTGCTTCGAAGGCACCGGCTCCGCCATCAGCATCGGCAACCAGTTCGCCCTGTTGCGTCTCCTCGACGGCTGCCGCGACAACAACAACAACAGCGGTGACTTCACGCGCGGCACGCCCAACCCCCGCAACGCTTCCAGCCCCATCAATGACTGCACCGGCATCATCGACTGCGACAGCAACGGCGTGAGCGACGTCACCCAGATCAACGCCAACGGCGGCGTCGGTGGCATCGGCGGCACCCTCGACTGCAACAGCAACGGCCAGCTCGACGCCTGCGAAATCAACGCCGCTGGCGGCATCAACGGCCAGGGCGGCAGCCTCGACTGCGACGCCAACTTCGTCCTCGACTCCTGCCAGATCGCTGGCAACGCAGCCCTCGACTGCAACGCCAACGGCAGCCTCGACTCCTGCGAAATCCTGACCACGCCCGCTCTCGACAGCTGCAACAACAACGGCCTGCTCGACAGCTGCGAAACCCCCGGCCCCGGCCAGGACTGCAACAACAACAACGTCATCGACTGCTTCGACCTCAAGTCCGGCTTCTTGACCGACGTTGATGCCAACGGCACGCCCGACGCTTGCGAAGGCGCCATCGTCATCGAAGCCCTGACCAACGCCACCGTGCTGGGTGCTGGTGTTCGCCAGACCACCAACGGCACCAACTTCTTCAACGTCCAGGGCTCAGCCAGCAACACCAACGCCAGCTATGGCGCTCTTCGCTGGAACAACGCTGACCTCGGTGGCTCGGCCTCCCGCGTCTACCTCTTCCTCCAGCAGAGCAACGCCGCCTTCACCAACAGCGGCGCAACGAGCGACGTCGAACTCGCTTACAGCGACAACGACACGCTCGACATCAGCGTCCCCGTCTTCCCCGCCACCAACACCAACGCCCTCCTCACCAACTTCGCGACCGACCACGCGGCTCGCCTCGCCGTCACGACCTACGACTTCGCTCAGGGTGCTAACCCCGGCCTCTTCGGTGACACCACCGGCAGCGGCACCACCCAGGCCTACATGCTCTTCGACAGCGCTGGCTCCAACACCGCTGGTGGCGACGCCGTCGCTGCTGACATCGCCAGCGGCACCGGCAGCCTGACGATCGTGCTCAGCGCTGTTGAGCCCACCGTCTCGGCGACCTACGCGGGCATCACCAACAACCGCTACCGCGGCCCCTCGCTGGTCATCTTCCCCGGCAGCGGTCCCGTCGCTTGCGACGACATCGACTTCAACAACGACGAAGTCTTCCCTGATGACCAGGACGTGGTCGACTTCTTCAACGTCCTCGCTGGCGGCGAATGCCCCGCTTGCAACGACATCGACTTCAACAACGACGAAGTCTTCCCCGATGACCAAGACGTGATCGACTTCTTCAACGTCCTCGCCGGTGGCAACTGCCCGCTGTAAACCTTCTCACTGACTCACAAAGTCAGTGATCACACGCAAGTCCCTGCGAACCCGGCGGCTATCCGCCGGGTTCGTCTTTTTTGCAACCACCATCGGACCCGGGCATCTCACCAGCACGACACCTGCCAACAAATCGTTGCAGCGTCGAAAAGTTGTTGAAACAGGCATCGCCGCCCGGTGCGTCACCGGCCTCGCAGCGACTGCCCGCGGGCACCCCGCCCGCATGTCTCCCGGAGATTCTCCCATGAAGCGTGCCTTTGTTGTCAGCGCCCTTGTTCTCGCCGCCGGTCTTTCAGGCGTCGCCGCCCTTGGCGGTTTCGGCCACCATGCCAACCTCCCAGTCGCCAATGCCGTCGCGACCGCTGCGGTGGCCTCCGCTGATGCCAAGCCCTTCGAAATCGACGCCGTTCACTCTGCCGTCATCTATCGCATCAAGCACCTCAACGTCGCTTGGAACTACGGCCGCTTCAACAAGATGTCCGGCCAGTTCCACCTCGATGCCGCCAACCCCGCCAGCAGCGTCCTGACCATCTCCGTCGACGCCAGCAGCATCGACAGCGGCAACACCAAGCGCGACGACCACCTCCGCGGCGGTGACTTCTTCAGCGCGAAGGAATTCCCCACCCTCTCCTTCGTCGGCAAGACCTTCACCAAGAAGTCTGACACCACCTGGGAAGTCGCCGGTGACCTCACCCTGCTGGGCGTCGCCAAGCCTCTCACCATCACGGTCGAAGACACTGGCCGCGGCCCCGGCCGTGGCGGCGGCGAAGTCGCAGGCATCGAAACCAAGTTCGAAGTGAAGCGCAGCGACTTCGGCATGAACTACATGGTCGGCAAGGGCCTTTCCGATGAAGTCACGCTGATCGTCGGCCTCGAAGGCGGCCGCTAAACCAAGCCCGCTTCGGATGACGCAGGCCCGTGACACACACGAACCGCCTGCGCTCTTCCACACGTTTCATCCCATCGCGCCAGCCCACCAGCTCGCGCGATGATTCCTCATGGACCCCGCTCTCCTCCAACAACTCGCGTTGGGCGCGATTCCGCCCGGCCTCTTCGGCGCACTCATCTTCTTCACGCTCTGGCTCCCCAAACGCTCGCAGTTTGCAAACGCCGACAGCACGTCCCTCAACTTCGCCGACACGCGAGGCATGATCATCACCCTCGCCCTGGGCCTCACGCTCTTCGTGATGCACCCCTTCATCATGGCCGGGCCCAATCTGCCCACGTGGGTTTTGCCGCCGCGCCGCGCCGCCGACTGGCTGCCCGTCATCGCCCTTGTCGGCACGCTGATCGCCTTCACCGCCTTGTTGCTGCGTGCCCAGCGCCTGCATCCGCTGCTGCTCGCGCTTCCGGTGACGCTCGTCGTCCTCGCCTTCGGCGCGCTCGCCTCCCGCCGCATCATCACCGACACGTGGTCGCTGCAGCAATCCATCTCGCACCTCGCAGGCCTGGGCGCGTTCACCTTCGTCACAACCGCCGGCGTATTGACGCTCGCTCGCAAGCCCGGCCTCGTCGGTGTCGCCGCGCTGGTCGTCATGGCAGGCACTACCGCCAATCTCATGGCGGGTCCGCTCAACAGCTTGAAGCTCGCGCAGTGGTCTGGCGTCTCAGCTGCGTTCCTCACACCCGCCGCGATCATCGTCTTCCTGCGTCCCTCCCACGCACTGCCCGTTGCCGTCGCCGCGCTCGTCATGCTCGCTCTCAGCAGCGTCACGACGCAAGCCGTCGTCTTCGGAAGCGCAAGCCTCCGCCTCGTCATCCTCTCCCTCGCCATGCTCGCCGCCTCGCCCTGGCTCGCCATTCTCACCGGCAAGCTCATCAAGCGCGAAGGCCTCCCCAAGTCCATCGCTCAGCTCGCCGCCCTCGGCCTCCCGGGCGCCATCGCCATGGCCATCTGGCTCGCCACCCAGCAAGCTGAGTCAAGCCAAGACTACTGAGCACGCACAAACACACGCCAATGAAAAAGCCCGCGATCTCTCGCGGGCTTTTCTTCACTTCGTGTCTTCCTGCCCCCGTGCCTCACTGCCTGCTTACCGCTTATCCATCGGCGTGTACCGCACATCATGCGGACCCTTGTAGTCCACGTCCGGACGGAACAGACGGTTGTCCGCCAACTGCTCCAGAATGTGAGCGCTCCAGCCGCCGATACGACCGATCACGAACATCGGCGTGAACAGATCAAGCGGCAGGCCGATGCAGTGATACGTCGTTGCGCTGTAGAAGTCGACGTTGGGATAAATGCCCTTCGCCGCGACCGCCGTCGCCATGGTCTTCTCAATCGCCGTGCTCTTGTCGTACAGAGCCATGTTGCCCGTGTCCTGCGCCAACTGCTTCGCAAGCACCTTCAGGTGCGTCGCGCGCGGGTCGTACGCCTTGTACACGCGGTGGCCGAAGCCCATGATCTTGTCTTTCTTCGCCAGCTTGTCCAGCGTGTACTTCTCCGCGGCTTCGGGCGACGCGATTTCGTTCAGCATCACCATCACGCCTTCGTTCGCGCCGCCGTGCAGCGGGCCGCGAAGGCTGCCGATCGCCGCCGTGATCGCCGAGTAGATGTCGCTCAGCGTGCTGATGACAACGCGAGCGCTGAACGTGCTGTTGTTCAGCCCGTGGTCCGTGTGAAGCACCAGGCACACATCCAAGGCCTTGGCCATGGTGGGGGAGGGCTTGTTGCCGCTGATCATGTAGAGCACGTTCGACGCGATCGACAGGCTCTTGTCCGGCGCGATGATCGGCTTGCCTTGGCGATACCGGTGGAACGCGCCGAGGATTGTGGGCATGACCGCTAGCAGCGTCAGCGCCTTGTCGCGCACGCTGGGCAGGTCCGTTGCGTTGGGCTTGGGATCAATCAGCCCCATCGCGCTCGCCGCCGTGCGGAGCACGTGCATCGGCTGCGCGTCCTTGGGCATGCTCATGATGAGCTGCGAGATGTACGCCGGCATGTCATACCGCGCACGGATCGCTGCTTCAAACTCCGTCAGTTCCGCCTTCTTGGGCAGACGGCCGTTCCACAGGAAGTACACCGTCTCCTCGAACGTGCTGTTGCTCGCCAGTTCGCCGATCGGAATCCCGATGAACTCCAGAACACCCTTCTCGCCATCGATGAACGAGATCTTGGTTTCCGTCGCGACAACGCCTTCGAGACCCTTGGAATACGACATGCGTGTTTGCCCTTGTGTCCATCGACACGTTGGTGTCTGCCGACACCACTGACACTGATCCCTCGCCACCACGTCACCACAACTGGAGGCGAGTCGCCACTATAGAAACACCAAACACCAAAGCCCAGCCGCACGCGTCAGCTTCCCACACCTCTACGCTCATTCAGTTCCCCGCTTCCCGCCTTTCCCGCGCCCTTCCATGTTTATCCCTCTCTCCACCGACCGCCCCCGCAGCCGCGCCACCATCGTCACCCCGATGATCATGCTGGCCTGCTGCACCGCTTTCGCCCTGCAATTCTGGCTCAATCGCGACGCCGACCCGCGCATTGCCCCCGCCGAGAACCAGCTCTATATCTGGCGCAACTTCTTCCAGTGGTACCAGCTTGTCACCTACGCCTTCCTCCATGGCGGCGTCCTCCACCTCGCCGGAAACATGCTCTTTCTCTGGGTTTTCGGCCCCGCCATTGAGGACCGCCTGGGTCACTGGTGGTTCCTCCTGTTCTACCTCGCAGGCGGCGCCGCCGCGGGCCTCGCCCACATCGCCTTCGAACGCGCCCCCGCCCTTGGTGCATCCGGAGCAGTCGCCGCCTGCACCGGCGCGTTCCTCGTCCTCTTCCCCCGCGCCCAGGTCCGCGCCCTCGTCTTCTTCTACATGGGCGGCATCTACAACTTCACCGCCGTCTGGGTCATCGCCACCGCCATCGCCTGGGACGTCATCATGAGCATCCTTGGTCGCAGCGGCATCGCCTATATGGCCCACCTGGGCGGCTACGCCTTCGGCGGCGGCATCGCCTTCCTGCTGCTCGCCACCAACATCCTCCCGCGCGAGCAATACGACCTCTTCAGCGTCGCCAAACAAGCCAAACGCCGCGCCGATCTCCGCAGCGCAGTCCAGCAGTCCAGCCGCGATCGCGAAAAGTCCGCACGCCCGCTCGAAGCCACCCAGCGCGAAATGGAACTTCGGGCCGCCGTCAGCGCCGCCCTCGCGCGCCACGACGACAACGCCGCCCGCGATGCCTATCGCCAACTCGCCACCGAGTTCAAGGGCACCGACGCCATCGGCGTCCTGCCGCGCGATCACCAATACACCATCGCCTGCAAGCTTTACGAAGCAGGCGACACCCAAACCGCCACCAGCGCGTTCACCAGCTTCCTCACCGCCTACCCGCGCGACCGCGAAGCGGGCAACGTCTGGCTGCTGCTGGGCACCGTGCAGGCCCAAAACGGTGACACAACCGCCGCTCGCGCCAGCCTCACCAAGTCTCTCGATCTGCTGCAAGACGACGTCATGCGTGACCTTGCGAAAGCCGAGTTCGCCAAGTTGCCCGCGGCTGTCTCATAACGCCGCCCCCAAACCTGTTCCCGCGTCCGCGAACGCGATTCGCGGAACATCCCCTCTTGCATTTCAGATACAAGCCGGTAGTATGCTCTCTCAAGAGGAGAGAGACATGAAGACTTGCTGCGCCCTCGCTATCGCCGCGCTCACCGCGGGCTCCGTCCACGCATCCGTCTTGACCTACGACCCCGCGCTGGGCACGCTGCCCACCGCGCAGGGCTGGACCTTCGTCGGCTCTTTCAACGCTCCCATGGGCGTGGCTGGCAACACCCTCACTTACGGCGCGACGACCGTCGGAGGCACGACTTACTGGCGTGAGACTGTCCAGCCGCCCATGGACTTCTCGACGCAGAGTTTCTCCCTCTCGGCACGCGTCAAGCTCTCGGGTGCCGACTTCGGTAACTTCAGCGGCTTCCGTCGCGGCGGCTTCTCGCTGTACCTCGAAGACGACTTCGGTCGCTGGATCATCGCCGACATGGGCGACAACCGCATCTCACTCGGCAACGACAACAACCGCACCTCCGATCCGGTCGCCACCGTCGATCTCACCAGCGAGTTCCGCACCCTCACCCTCGAAGCCGGACCCGGTGGAGCACGCCTGTTGCTTGACGGCGTTGAGCAACTCACTCTTGGCCTCGGTCTTCGCAACGATGGAGACGCTGGCGCATCATGGGGTGAAATGACGGGGCTTGCCAACGCCAACCAGACGCAAGTTCAGAACGTGACGTTCATTCCCGCCCCCGGTACCGCCGCGATGCTCAGCCTCACTGCTCTCGCCTCGTGCCGTCGCCGCCGCGCCAACTGATCGCGTTCATAGCGGCTTGGCCGACACCACAAATCCGCACGAGCGGTACAGGTTCACCGCGAGCATGTTGGCACGAGTGACGACCAGATGCAGACGCGAGTGGCCCGCCGCGCGGAGCTGTCGCATCGCGCCGATGAGCCCCGCGCGAGCAAGGCCTTGCCTTTGTGCATGCGGCGCAGTCATGGAGAACGCAAGAAACGGATCAGGAGATAATCCGCGCGTCCGCGTGATGATCGTCGCGGCATCAAGTGTCTCTGCACCACGCCAGAGTGTGGAGTGATCTGCGTCGAAGTCGCCAAACTCACCCGCGAGGAGCTTGCGCACTTCGCTCCGTGCGTCGTCGAGGCTCTCGCCGCCGTCATCAACGGTGCCGCGATACGCATCGAGCATCAGGCGTGCAAGCGGCTCGGCGTCATCTGGCGTGACCGCGCGCGGCACAACGCTGACAACCGGTGCAAGTGGTATCGGTACGTGCAGATTGCAGGTCATCCAGTCACGTTGCATTGAGTACTTCCCTCATCGCCCATCATCGAATCACACTGCGTCGTCCATTCGCCTTTCCCACAATCGTCACTACGCTCCCTCATGCGCACTCGCATCAAAATCTGCGGCATCCGCGACATCGACTCCGCCCTCGCCGCTGCCGAAGCCGGTGCCGACGCTATCGGCCTGGTCTTCGCCAAAGACTCCCCGCGCTTCATCGACCCCGACGACGCCTTCGACGTCATGAGCTCCCTTCCACCCTTCGTCTCCAGCGTGGGCGTCTTCCGCGATCACTCCGTCGACGACTTCGCCGACATCGAAGAGCTCTGCCCCACACTCTACTCCCAATTGCACGGCAACGAAGACGTCCGCACCGTCAAAGCCTGCGGTCCCGACGTCATCAAGGCCATCGCCTTCGACGAAAACACCATTCAGGCCGATCTCTTCAAGTGGGCCGCCCTCGACGAAGTCTGTGCCATCCTCATCGACGCCCAATCTCCCGGCGCCGGCGAGAGCTTCGACTGGAAAAAGCTCGAACCCTGCATCGATTCCGTGACCACGCCCATCATCATCGCCGGCGGCCTCACGCCAGACAACGTCGCCGATTGCATCCGCATCCTCCGCCCCTGGGGCGTCGATGTCAGCAGCGGCGTCGAACGCGAACGCGGCGTGAAAGACGAAGCGCTCATGCAAGCCTTCTGCGACGCCGTCCGCGAAGCCGACGCAAGCTGATCCGTACTTCACATCTCCGCCGCGCGCTGCCGCACCCCATCAATCACATCGCGCACTTCCGCCGCCATGCGGCTGTTCGGAAACTGCGCAATCAGTTGCTCACCAATCTCCGCTGCCCGTCGCCACTGCTTGTCCTGCAATGCAAGCTTGAACTGCGCTCCCAGGTTGTCACGCGCTTTACCAATCACGCCGCGTGCTGTTTCACGCAACGGCTCAGCTTCTTCAGGCGTCAAGTACTGGTCCAGTTGCTTCAGCAGCTCCATCGCTTCGTCGGCCTTGCCTTCCGCCGCCGCGACGAAGAACGCACGCTCGAGCTCCTGCTTCCGCGCCGTCCGCACGCTCGCCACGCGCTGGTCCAGGTTCGCGACTTTCGCCACATCCGGGAACAGTCGCTGCACTTTCTGAGCTTCCGAAATCGCGCCATCCCACTGTCCCGCCGCCATCAGGCTCTCCACCTGTGCAACCGCCGAAACCACCGCAGAGTTGGTCGTCTCAAATCGCGCCCGCTCGATGCGCTGGCGGTAATCCTCCGACAGTTGCAGCGCACCATACCGCTCGGCAAGCCGCTTCACCAGCACCATCGCGCCGTCCCAGTCGCGATTCGTAATGTCATCTTCAATCGCGCGCTTCAGCATGTCGCGCTCATGCTGCCGAAACAGCACCTGTTTCGCATCATCCGAAAGCTGTGATTGCAGCACCAGCCGCTGCAATTCACTTTCCACATTCTCCATGTTCCCGCCGCCCACGCGGGCCGCCCCGTGCACCCATCGCACCACAAGCGTCACGGTCACAGGCAGCAGCGTCAGCACCAGCGCAATGCCCACAAACCCTGCGAGGGTCTCGCCGCGTCGCAGCATCACCACGCTCGCCACCAGCGCCGCGCCATAACACAACGCACTCACGCCCACCACGAGCCATTGCACGGGCGTCACACGCCGCGCTGGCGTCGTCTTGCCAAAAACTGCGTCAATCGTCTGATCGGTAGTGGTGGAGGTCGTGCTCATACTGCTCGCATCACGCGGCGTCGGCTTCCCCACATGCGCCCGCTCCGCATCTTTCGCTGCACAAGCGTAGTGCCCGCACGCCCCGCTGCTCCGCCCGCATCACCTAGAATCTCCCCCTTGGCCAAGAAACCCGACCAATCCGCCGACGCCATCCAGATCATCGCGGAAAACCGCAAGGCCCGCCATGACTTCGTCATCGAGGAAACCCTCGAGTGCGGCATTGTCTTGACCGGCTCGGAAATCAAGAGCGTCCGCGACAAGCAGATCAGTATCGGCGAAGGCTGGGTCCGCCTCACCGAAAAGCCGCCCACCCTCATGCTCCAGCAGGTGCACATCGGTGAGTACAAGCCCGCCGGCGCGCTGGGCCACAAGCCCGTCCGCGGTCGCCTGCTCCTCGCCAAGAAAGCCGAGATCGAAAAGATCGCCCGCAAGTTCAGCAAAGGCACCACCATCGTCCCGCTCAAAATGTACTTCAAAGGCGGCTGGGCCAAAGTCCTCATCGGCATCGGCCGCGGTGCCAAGTCTCACGACAAGCGCGAAGCCATCAAGCAGAAGGACGCGAAGCGCGAAATGTCCCGCGCCATGAGCCGCAAGTTCTAACCCTCGCGCGACTCGTTCGCTTCACCCCGATCACGCAAGCAAATGAAAAAACCCGGCGACCCCGCCGGGTTTATCTTCACGTCGTTACTCAGTCACTGTGTGCCTTCGTGCCTACTCACGCACTTTCCTTCCGCCGCCCGCGCATCTGTACCAGCGGCAGCTTCTCCAGAATCGCCCGCTCATCCAGCACGTACTCCGCGCCGTCATTCTCGAGCTCAGGCAGTTCATACATTAGAGGCAGCATGATCTCTTCCATCACCGCACGCAGAGCGCGGGCGCCGGTCTCACGCTTCACCGCGCGTTCCGCGATCACTCGCAGTGCGCCGTCGGTGTAGGTCAGCTTCGCGCCTTCAATCGCGAACAGGTGAGCATACTGCTTCGTGATGGCGTTCTTGGGTTCCGTCAGCACATGCACCAGGCTGTCGATGCTCATCGGGCTGAGCGGAGCCAGCACGGGCAGTCGGCCCACGAATTCAGGAATCATCCCGAACTCGATCAGATCGTCCGCCGTCGCTTGCTGCAGCACCTTCGCCGCCTGCACCGCGCGGTCGTCGATCGACTCATTGCGGTTGGTCAGGTTGAAGCCGATCTTCGTCTTGCCCAGTCGGCGACGAATGATCTCTTCAAGGCCCACAAACGAGCCGCCGCAGATGAACAGGATGTTCGTCGTGTCCACCTGAATGTACTGCTGCTCGGGGTGCTTGCGCCCGCCCTGCGGCGGCACGTTGCTCACGGTGCCTTCCAGCATCTTGAGCAGGCTCTGCTGCACGCCTTCACCGCTCACGTCACGCGTGATGCTGACGTTGTTGCTCGTCTTGCCGACCTTGTCGATTTCGTCGATGTAGATGATGCCGCGCTGCGCCGCTTCCAGATCAAAGTCCGCGCTCTGCAGCAGCTTGAGAATCAGGTTCTCAACGTCTTCACCCACGTAGCCCGCTTCGGTCAGCGTGGTGGCGTCACCGATGGCGAAGGGAACCTTCAGCATCTTCGCCAAGGTCTTCGCCAGCAGCGTCTTGCCGGTCCCCGTCGGGCCGATCAGCAGCACGTTGCTCTTGTCAATCTCGATGTTCTTCGCATCATCGCTCTCAAGGTGCAGCAGACGCTTGTAGTGGTTGTGCACCGCCACAGAGAGCGCGACCTTGGCATAGTCCTGCCCGATGATGTATTGATCCAGAAACTCGCGCATGGCGCGCGGGCTGGGCACTTCGCGCAGCCGGCTGCTCGCGTTGCTCACGCGCCGCCGCTCCTGCTTGAAGATGTTCTGGCACAGATCCGTGCAGTGATTACAGATATAGACGCTGCCCGGGCCTTCCACCATCGCGCCCACTTCCCGGCTCGTCTTGCCGCAGAACGAGCACGTGGTGACCTTGCGGCCCTTGAAGCCCTCATCCTTGCCTGGGTTTTGCGGGGGATTGGTGGGGGGCATATCGCTGCCGTCCTGCTTGCCTTTGGCCATTGGCGTCCTCTGTTTTCTGTCACCCAAGAAGCCGCTCTCCATGACCGGGATAACAACGTCCCAGTCACGCAGGCAACTCCCTCCAGTCCAGTGTATCGGTCACTTGATCCACCGTCTGAATCGGGTCTTCACTATCCGCACCAGATGCCCCGCGGGCAACATCGTTCGGCGTAAATTCGCGATCCTCACCGCACATCACGGCGTGCGCACCACATGAAACACGTGTACTGCCTGTGCCGCCCGTGCCGTCTGTACCGCCCTCACTCCTCCCGCCGCGGCTCCTCCCGACCCGCCGCCGAACGCTTCTTCGCCGCTTCCAGCGTTGCTGCACTCGACTCGCTGGTCTTCATGTTCGCCTTGACCTTTGCGATGATCTGCTTGCGCGTGCGATCAAACTCATCCTGCGAGATCTTCCCCTCATCGCGCGCCCGCCGCAGCCCTTCCATCAATCCTTCATCACTCGCCGTGCCGCTATCCCCGCGCAGCATCCACTTCCGCGCCGCGACCGCCGCCCCAAACAGCACAAGCACCGCCACCACCAGGCCAACCGCCCATGGCACAATTTCACTCGCACGCTGCGACTGCGCAAGCACCAACATCGTGTCCACGTTCATCACCACGAACGATATCCCTCAATGCCGCATCGCTTGATGCCCAGTGACGTCGTTGCCACGTGTCCAAATGCACCCTTCAAACTTCACCAACCTGCCATCCCGCCCGCGCTCACTCGTTCGCTGTCTCTCGTAACCTCCCCCATGTCCCTCCCCGTCTTCACCATCACCCCCATCGCCCCCGCCGACACGTACGATCTGCGTCGCCGCGTACTGCGTGATGGCGATCCCGCCGCCGTTGTCATCTGGCCGCGCGACGACGATGCCGCGACCACGCACTACGGCGCGAAGGACCACACCGGTCGCATCCTCGCCATTGGCACGATCTACGCCCAGCCGCTGCCCGACAACGCAACGGATCGCACGCTCGCGCAGGGCATCGCCGCAGCCCACCAGTTTCAGTTTCGCGGCATGGCCAGTGATGCCGCCGTCCGCGGCAGCGGCGCAGGCCGCGCCGTGCTCAACGCACTCATCGCGCACGCAAAGCAACACCCTCCCGCATTGCTTTGGTGCAACGCGCGAGTCGCCGCCATCGGCTTCTACGAGAAAGCCGGCATGCGCATCGTCAGCGAACGCTTCGACATCGCCGGCGTCGGCCCGCATCATGTCATGGCGTTGCGACTCACCTGATTCACGTACCAAACACGCGTTCCCAGTTGTCATGCATGAACGCTCGCACCGCCTCATCATTCCATCCGCGATCGCGTAGTCCTTCCGCCAGCAGTTGCAGGTCGGCAGGCTTGTTGATGTTCGCAGGCAACTGATCGCCGCGCAGCCCGCCGTCCATATCACTGCCCAGCCCCACATGCTTCGTGCTGCCGGTCAGACTGCAGATGTGTTCCACGTGCGCGAGCGTCTGCGCGATGGTGGCTCGCACGCCATCCAGTCCGCCCGGCACCAAAAACAGGCTGAAAAGATTCAGCCCGATCACACCATCACGCCTTGCAATCTCGCGAATCGCGTCGTCGGTCAGGTGCCGCTGGCGAGGCGTATCGCCTGCGCGATCAATCAGCACGCGGCAGTTGCTGTGGCTCGCGATCACGCGAGCGTTCGTGCATGCAAAGAGTCCGGCGAGCGCTTCATCGCTCAGGTGCGACGCATCATGCACCACGTGCAGTCGATCCATCTCACGCACCAGTTCGCGCCCGCTCGCCGTCAGCGGCCCGCCTGTGCTGTTGCCCCCCGCGTATCGCGAGCCGCGTGCCCACGCCAGGCCGATGGCAACCACGCCTTGCTTGACCCACCACGCCAGTTCGCCAGGCTCGCGAATCGGATCCGCACACTCCATGAGCAACTGGAATCGCAGTTCACCCCGCTCGCTAGCCCGCGCCCACGCGTTCTGCTGCAGCCATGCGTCATACACGCCCAACTGCGCCACGCCCGCTGCGTGTGCTTCCGCGGCGTTGCCCGCGGCATAACTCACGCCCGCGTCACTGCCGCCCGCTTCCGTGAAGATCGTCGCGAGCACACGCCGCACGTTCCCATCGCGCAAGCTCGGTAGCGTCACCGCCGCTGGCTGCCATGGTCCGCCGCACGTCGCCAGCGGCGCGTGCATGTCGCGCCCCAGCAGAGCGAGGCATGCAAGGTCAAGATGAGCGTCGAACCAGTACGGCTCAGCAGCATGAGAAGTCACGCACCAGCGTAGACGTGCGCTCCAAAATGAACACGACCCACGCACGCGCGCGGGTCATGTTCTGCGATGATGGGCTGCTTGTCGCGAACGTTCGTTCGCACGCTGTAGCAGCGTGTAGTAAGTGAAGGAATCGGCACGTCGCCGTTTTCATACGACGTGCCCAAGAGGGAGATTCAGAACGTCAGTTCAAAGTCGATGGTCACGCGCTCGCCCATGATGTCCGCGTCGCGGTTGGTGAGCGGATACTCAAACGTGCCACCCAGGCTCGTGTGCGGGTTGAACTTCACGCGGCCGCCCACGCCAGCCCAGATCACTGTGCTGCCTTCAACATTGGTGCTGCCAAAGTTGCTGTAATCCAGGCCGCCCACGTTGAGTCCCAGGCGTTCACCATCGCTCAGATAGTGCAGCCCATGCAGCTCGAGGATCGGCGCGAAGCCGCTCGCGACTTCGTAGTCAGCGTGCAGGCTCCACTGACCCACGGTGTTGCCGTCGTTGTCATCAAACGGCACACGCAGCGTGGCGTTGCCCATCATGTGGAACTTGTCCCAGCCCTTGGCGAAGCTGATGAACGGGCTGACTTCACTCACGCCGCCCTGCAGCACCTTGCTCTCGCCGAAGTTGTCGAGCATCACGCGAGCGCCAGCGGTCATGTACAGCTCGTTGTCGTGATCGACGTAGAAGACGTACTTCACACCGGCCGCGACGTCGTTCCAGCCTTCATCCTTGATGCCGATGCCCGTGTCGAGCATGCTGTAGCCGTCCTTGGTCGCGATGATGCCAAGTCGCTCAGTCACCGCAAATCGAGCCTGCACCGCGATGACGTTCACTTGGCCACCCTGCAACTGGCTGTCGTCGCTGAAGCCGTGGTAGAGGTAAAGGAATCGTGCGCCGGTGTTGTTCAGCGGCGTTTCGAAGTAGAGCGGATTGCCGACGGGGTTGTAGAAGTGCTCGGTGCCGCGTAAGCCGCGGAGGGTCTCAAAGTCCCACCAGCGTTCGCTGCTGACGGCGAAGGTCGCCTCGTGACCGGCGGGTGCCGCGGCTTCTTCGGTCTGAGCGGGCACTGCGCCGGCAGTCAGTGAGAGTGCGGCGGGCGTGACAGGGTCGGCGCCAAGGGCGGCCAGCAGGGGGAGAGTTGCAAGAGCAAGCATGGTTTTCCCTTTCTCTATGAAGGTCACTCTGAAAGAAGAATCAGAGGATATGATTGTCTTGTATATCGGCTTCGTCAAGGGGAATCGTGGACCTAGATGTCCGAAAGTTGCAGGGATTGTCATAATAGCTTGTTGTAAATAGGTTTACGGGCGACGCCTTCGGGTGGCGACTACGGTGGCAGGGGAGTCGCTGTGCAACGGACAGCACGTGAGCAAGGTGGGGGGCTGCGATGCGGCGGGTTGCCCAGTTTGCTGCGTTCGCACGGAGCGTGCTGCGTCTGCACGACGCACGCAGAGTTCGTCACCACAAGCGAGTCATCATGGCGTGTGCCATGAAAAACAACGCTCGCACAAGGCGAGCGTTGCTGGTGTGTTGCACTGGTGATGTGTCCACGCAGTTGCGTGAACGCTGGTCAGCAGATCAAGCGATCAGAGCTTTAGCCCTTGATGCCAGTGACCTTGACCATCGTGTAGCGCTGGCGGTGACCGGTCTTCTTTTGACGGCCCTTCTTGCGGCGGAAGTGCCAAATCGCGAGCTTGTCGCCCATGACGACGGGGTCGACGATTTCAGCGGTGACGCTGGCGCCAGCGACGTACGGAGCGCCGAGCTTGGCGCTGCCGCCGGCTTCGCCGATGACGAGCACGCGATCGAAGTTGATGGCCTTGCCCTTGGCGGCTTGGCCGTCCTCGAGCAGGTCGATGAGGAACTGGTCGCCCTGAGCAACCTTGCGCTGACTACCGGATTCTTCGATGATCGCGTACATGAGAAACTCCAAGCCTACCCGCACAAGCAGCCAGGTGGCTCGCTGAGTGGGGTTGGGATGATAGGCGGAACCCGGCGGCAAGCCAAGTAGCGTGCGTGCTGGGAGTGCATTCGTGCAAGCTGCCGCGTGCGGCCTGATGTACGAACATTATGCGAACTTGGCGGGAGTCGGCCTTGTTGCGGCGCACTTGCCACGCCGGCGGCGCGTGACGGCGAGGAGCGCGGCAACTACCAGCGGCGTTGCTCCCGGGCTTGGAATGATCTGAATGCTAGCCGGGAGAATCACCGCGCGGGTGCTGATGGCGTTGCCGTTGTTTGCCCACCACATGACGTACCGCGTGTCGTCGGCGGAGCCGATGGGATCAATGCCGTGGCGGCCGCGGAGCAAGGAGCCTTCAGCGTTGCTGATGGTCATCGTGCGATCGGCGTTGCCGGCGGCCAGTTGCAGTGCGCCTCGGAAGATGACGACGTTTTGCAAACCTGCGACGAAGCTGGTGTTCTGCACGCCCGACTCGATGGGGGCGCGCTGCGAGGACGCGACACCACGGGCGATCATGTTGATGGCCAGGGGCGAGGCTTGGACCGCGCTTGCGATGGTGGGGAAGGGAAAGCTGGTCACGTCGCTGCCTGCCAGACGGATGTACGAGCTTGGCGGTGCGTTGTTGACGGGGGCTCCGCCGCCTTGGCGGAACTGCGTGAGCGTGTTGAGACTTGTTGGCCCCATGCCGGTGCTTCCATAACCAACGCGGCCGTAGGACGCCAGTGCGGCGCCTGATGCGCCTTCAGCCGCGGAGAGAAGAGAGCCGGGCACCGAGTCGCCGCTCACGCCGTTGTTGCGGAAGGGAGCGTGCGCATCGATGGAAGGGCCGGTGTTGATGGCGCTGCTGAAGATGGGCTGGTAGCGGGCGCTGCCGAATCCGACGATGTTGGTCGCGGTACCGGAGTACGACATGCTGATGCGGTACTCAACCTGCGAGCCCGGTGTGACGGTTGCACTGCCGCTCCACTGGGTGCCGTTCCATACTTGAAAGCGCATGAGTGTGCCGAGCGGGAGCGTTTGGGCGTGAGCTGCGGCCGAGAAGCTTGCGACAAGCAGTGTGCAGGTGAGATGTTTGGACATGTGGGGCCCCATGGCGTGGCGTGGAGTCACGTGTTGTGCACACGCGGCGCACAGGTGAACATCGGCGGCGTGAAAGAGAGCGGTTCGTTGACTCAGTGGTGCTGCCAGACTCTTTGAGTTCTTGCTGCAGATCGTAGCTAACAAAGTTAACGTGTGTTGTGAGATGCCTGTGTTGTGTGAACGACGATGTTTGGTTTGCCAGACGTCAACACGATCGGCGGCTTGGTCGCAAAGCTGCGGAAAGCCGCGGATTGAGCCATATCTTGGACGCTGGTCAGATGGAAGTAGGGGGAGTGTTTGATCCAGACGGCGATAGGCGCGTGGGTGCTTGTTAGCAGTCGCCGATGGTGACGAATTATGGTGCCTTGACGCGCCGAGAAAGAAATTGGAATGGGCAAAAAGAAAACCCGCCGCGAGCTGTCGCGCGCGGCGGGCAAGAGGTTCAGATCCCTACGAGCTCATCTGCACATGGCCCGGAGGTGTTGAGGCACTGACTTAGGCGCGACGACGGCGAGCCGCGACCAGACCACCGAGGCCCAGGAGGGCGACGCTGGCGGGGGTCGGGACGACGTTGATCGCACCTTCAGCAACCGCAGCGGCGCTGCGGAGGCTGCCACCGAACTGGTTGGTGTGCCAGTCGAAGAAGCGGTTGTCGTCAGCGCTGTTCACGCCACCGGCGCGGAGCAGGCTGCCCGCGGTGTTGGTGAGGGTGATGGTGCGCAGATCGGTGCTGTCGCTCAGGAGGAGCGCGCCGCGGAAGACAACCAGGTTCTGGGTGCCAGTAACGTAGAAGGTGTTTTCAACGCCGGTACCAGCGTTGAAGTTGGGCTGCTGCGTGATGGCGACGCCGCGCGAGATGTTGTTGAGGTTGGCGCCGGTGGCCTGGGCGCCGCTCAGGCTGGCGAGGGGCCAGCTGGTGATGCTGCTACCAGCGAGGCGGATCCAGCTACCAGCCGGAGCGCCGCTGGCGCCGCCGGTGTGGCGGAACTGCGTGAGCACGTTGAGGCTGCTGGAGTTCATGGCGGTGGCGCCGAAACCCACGCGGCCGTAGCTGGCGAGAGCGCCACCGTTTGAGCCCTCAGCGGTGCTCAGCATGCTGCCAGCAACGGCGTTGCCGGAGACGCCGCCGTTGCGGAACGCGGCGTTGGTGTCTTGCGACGCGCCGGCGTTGTCAACACCGCCGAAGGCGGGCTGATAGCGGCCGCTGGCGAGACCGTACACGGTGGCCGTGCCGGTGTAGCTGACGGTGACGCGGTACTCAACGCGAGCGCCGGGCTGCACGTTGACGCTGCTGGTCCACGCGCTGCCGTTCCAAACTTCAAACGCAAGGCGCGTGTCTTGGGCGTTAGCGACAGCGGCCATGCCCGCGACAGCGAGCAACGAAACGAGAACGTTCTTCATGTCTATCTCCTCCGAAACAATTTACACGAGACCGACCTCGGATCCGGACAAGCCGCCGGAACCCGAGACAGGGTCTGCCTCTCGACGGATAGATTAGCGAGGCGTGGAGAAGACTGCAAGGGCATTTTGGCGCGGAAAGCACGAATTTCTGGAGTCTGAACAATGAAGTGGGGTCTGGAGGTCACCGGATGGGGTCATTTGGCAGGTGCTTGTACGGATTTTGCGGTTTCTAGGACGCGAAAGGGTGGGTGTAAAAAAAACGCACCGAGGGATGAACCTCGGTGCGTCGGTCAATTTGGAATCGATTGTCGCTCCGTCTGCTGTGGGCCTGCACGCCCACCGCATTAGGCGCGGCGGCGGCGAGCCGCGACCAGACCACCCAGGCCGAGCAGAGCAGCCGTGGCGGGGGTCGGGATCACGTTGATGCTGGCGTTTTCAACCGCCACACCCACGCGCCAGCTGCCGTTGTCGGTCGCGGCGGTCTGCCAGCTCATGAAGCGGGTGTCATCAGCGGCGTTGACGCCACCGACGCGCTGGAGGGTGCCAGCGGCCGTGCTGATCACCAGCTGACGCAGATCGGTCAGATCCGACAGGGTGATGGCCTGACGGAAGATGACGAGGTTCTGCGTGCCAGCAACGTGGAACGTGTTGGGCAGGTTGGTGATGGCGTTGGTGGCCGAAGTCTGGTTGGCCTGAACGCTGCGGTTGATGTTGTTCAGGTTCGTCGCAGTCGCGTCGGTGCCGGCGGGCAGCGCGGCGAGGGGCCACGTCGTCACGAAGCTACCAGCGACGCGGAGCCAGCTGCCAGTCGGAGCGCCAGCCTGAGCTGCGCCGCCGCCGTGGCGGAAGGTCGTGACGATGTTCTGCGAGGTCGCGTTGGCGGCGGTCGAACCGTACACCACGCGGCCGTAGCTGGGGAGAGCCGCACCGCTCTGACCATCAGCCGCGGTCAGCATGCTGCCGGCAACGGCGTTGCCCTGCGTGCCGCTGTTGCGGTACGAGCCGAGCTGGTCGGCCTGAGCGCCCGAACCCGTGTTGTCAGCGTTGCTGAACGTGGGTTGGTAGGTGATGCTGCCGAGAGCGCTCACCGCGGTGTTGGTGCCGGTGTAGCTGACAACGGCGCGGACCTGAACGGTGGAGCCGGGGGCGGCGTCGACCGTGCTGCTCCAGCTGCTGCCGTTCCACACTTGGAACGAGAGGCGGCCGCCAACGGTTTCATTGAGCTGAGCCATCGCGCCCGTAGCGAGACCAGCCAGAGCGACCATGGAAACAATCACATTCTTCATTGCAATCTCCTCACAGATATGAGCGGGTTCAAAGACCCAGACAGAGAGAACGGAGAGAACGAACACTCGTTCCTGACCCAACTCAAACCTACATCACGTTGCGCGTTCTGCCAGAAAAGTTGGAGAATGAATTCACTTTTTTGACATCTCGGGCAGAGAGGGGCTGAATCTGTTAGGTTTTTTGTAGTACTTGAGGTCCGATACAGACAAAGTGCTTATAAAAACACCCCGCAGAGGGCATCTCTGGGGGGTGCGAAGGAGTCGGGAAAGCAGGCTGATCGGGGCGCGGGCGTCGTTTACCAGCCCTTGGTCAGGCCCATGCTGGTGAGTTTGGCTTCCCACTCAGCCTGTTCACGCTTGTTGGTGCTGTTGATCTGACCCACCACGCCGTTCTTGCCATTGCGGAGGGCTTCGATCTCGAGGCGTGTGAGGTGCATGGACTCGAAGTCGTAATCGCGCCAGGCTTCCATGGTCATGGGAACGATGGGGGCGATGAGGTCGTGCATGGCGGTGGCGAACTCGCGAATCTCGAGCTGGGCGTGGCTGTCCATGCGCAAGCTGAGGAAACGCAGGATGTTGTGGAGGTCACACTTCCAGTACCACTCGGTGTACACGCTGACGGGCAGGCCCATGCGAGCCATTTCGCGCGAGACGCCGGCTTCGGTGAGCGTGAGGTAGTCCTTGTAGAGGGCTTCGGCGCGATCGAGGTAGGCAAGGAAGTCTTGGGCGGTGACAGAATCGGAAGAAGGCCCTGGGGACTGGGCATTGGGCACTGGCGAAACCGAGAAGGTTTCTTCGCCGCCTTGGCGGTTGCTCTTGCTCTGCTTGCGAATGGCATCGAGCGTGGGCGTGTAGAAGCGATCGGGCAGGATGCTGTAGCGTGCGCTGTATTCGTTGACGTTGGCGGTGCGGTGGCGGATCCACTGGCGCGCGATGAAGATGGGCATGGCGATGTGGAATTTGAACTCCACCATCTCAAAGGGCGTGGTGTGGCGGTGACGCAAAAGATAGCGAATCAGGCCGCGATCTTCGTTAATTTGCTTGGTTCCCTGGCCGTAACTGACGCGAGCCGCCTGCACGATGGCCTGGTCGGCGGTCTGGCCTTGGGGCACGAGGCGCGGCATGGCGTCGACGAGGGCGACGAAACCGTGATCGAGGCACTTGATCTCCCAGCGAGCAGCGTTTTGCATGACGTCGCGCGTGGGGGATTCAAACGCGACGGCTTTGGCGCGCGCGGGGAAGGCGGTGCCGGCGATTTCGGCGGCGAGTGAGGTGATGGGGGCGACATCCGTGGCCATAGTGGGGCCAGCGTACGCGAGAAATGCGCGGTCTTGCGCGGGGCCGGGCGTGAATCAGACAGGGTGGTTGGGATAGGTGACAGGTGGTGACATGTTGTTCACGTCCCAGTTGACAACTGCCGCTGGATGTCAATCACGCCAGCGTCGTAAACGGTCACCAGAGCGTTCGCGCATGTGCGTCAGGTCTTCTCCGCCAGCATCACGTCTGCTGAGAGTTCTGTCTGACCTCGGCGGATGAGGACGCGCACGGCGTCGCCGGGTTGGTATTCGCCGAGGACGCGGACCAACTCGGCGATGTCGCGGGTGGGTTTGTCGTCGATGGCGAGGATGACGTCGCCGATTGCGAAGGCGAGGGCGCGGGCGATGGCTTCGGTGTCGCCTTTGCGTTGCAGACTTTGCACGTCGGGTTTGGCGACGACGCGCACTCCGTCGCCGGGGCCGTTTTCGACTTCGATGGCGAGGCTGGCCATGCCCGACTCGATCTCTTCGGCGACGGTGTCGAGCTGCTCGAGCCAGTCGCGAAAGTCGCGTTCGAGTTCGGGGAGCGCGAGTGAGGTTGCGGCTTCGAGGGCCTTGATGCCAGAGCGGTCGGCGGGCCAGCCGACGAGTTCGTCGGTGGTGTAGATGTCCCACAGCGGCTTGAGATGGCCGCGATCGTGCAGGTAGAGGAAAAAGGCTCGAATGTGGGCGTATTTGGCGAGGGGGCGCTGGGTGTTGAAGGCGGTGGATTCGGTCGCGAGCAGTTCGGCGAGGTCGGGCAGCACGCCGGAATCCATCATGCGTTTGGCCATGTTGGTGCGCCAACTGGGCACGGGCTCCAACGCGTCGGTGTCTGGCGCGTTCATGTCTTCCACGAGGGTTGCGAGGCCTTCGAGCAGCCAGATGGGGTGGCGCTGGCCCAGGCGCGTGCACATGCGCCAGTGCAAGGCGTGCATGAATTCGTGGCGAAGGGATGCGCCCAGGTCGTTGGTCACGAGGCGGGCTTGCTCGGGTTCGTAGGCTCCGCCGATAGAGGCAAAGGCGCCTTGCTGGACGTTGCCAAATCGCTGGGTGATCCACGTGCGGAAGTCGCGCTCGAGCGGAAGGGCGATGATGACGGGCACGTCGGGGTTTTCAGCGATGAAATCGGTGTCGGGCGCGGTGAGCGTGGTGAAGATGTTGTCGTTGGCCCACTGGGCGAGGGCGGGCAATTCTTCGCGCACGCGGGCGAAGCTGCGGTCGTTGACCCAGGAGAGATAGATCAGGTGGAGTTGGTCGTCGCGATGCGTGGCGGCGGGCTTCTTGCGGAGTTTTTGCTCAATGGCCTTGAGGCGAGCATCGACGCGGTTGCTGAGCACGTTGCGCCAATCGGCAAGGAGCGGGGCGATTGTGGCGTGTTCGCGGACGCGCTCCAGCGCAGGTTCGCGGCGCAGGCGAGCGATGTCGAAGTAGCCTGCGTCGATGGCGCCGCGAAGCTCGGTGGCGGCGTTGTCGATGCGATCCATGTTCGCGAGCGCGATGGCAAGGTTGTAGCGCGGGACCCAACTGTCGGGATCGAGGCGGATTTGTTCGCGCAGGGCGAGTTCGGCTTGGGGCCAGTCGCCCAGACTGAACGCCTGCTCCGCCTGCTTGGCGGCGGCGGCGATGCGCTCGCGCGATTGCTTGGGATCGGGACGATTGGCATCGTGGCGCTGTGCCAGTGCGAGGGGTGTGAGCGCGAGGGTGAGCAGGAGCGCGATGTGCTTGGAGCGCATGAAGGAGAGTATCGGAAGACTCGCCTCGCGCGGGAGAGATTGCTTTATGGCTCGCGGCCGCCATGGAGGGGCGGGCTCCCGGCGGAGCCGAATTCCATGATCGCGAGCACGACGAGCAGCAGGGCGACTTGGCAAGCGATGAGGGTGGCTTCGCTGGCGGTTGCGGTGGGGAGGAGCACGCCTGCGAGGCCGACGACGCCGGCGAGTCCGCAGATGGTGACGACTGCGAGCGGTTTGCTGAGACCGCGATTGACGAGGCGGTGGCTCACGTGCTGCAGATCGCCCACGAAGGGGCTCTTGCCTTGTTTGAGTCGCAGCAGGACCACACTGGTGAAGTCGTAGAGCGGCACGGCGAGCACGACGAGCGGCGTGAAGACGGCGTGCCACGTGATGGCATCGTGCTGGGTGTGCGAGTAGGTGATGCGCACGCTGAGGAAGGCGAGCAGGAAGCCGATGACCAGCGAGCCGCCGTCGCCCATGAAGATGCTGGCGGGCGGCTTGTTGAACCACAGAAAGCCGAGCATGCTGCCGACGAGGAGGGCGAGCATGGCGGCGATAAACCACTGGCCCGCGAGCAGCGCGATGGCGAGAAAGCACGCGGCGGCGATCGTCGCGACACCTGCGGAGAGGCCATCCATGTTGTCGAGGAAGTTGAGCGCGTTGGTGACGACGAGGACCCACAGCAGCGTGAGGGCGTAGCTGGCCCAGGTGCCGCCCACGAGCGGATCGAGCATGGTAAACATGCGCGTCTGCGTGAGGATGAGGGCGGCGAGGCTGACTCCCGCGAGGATGAAGAGTTTGAGGAAGGGGCCGAGGGGTTTGCGGTCGTCTATGAGGCCGAGGATGTGGAGGATCAAGGCGGCGGCGAGGATCAGCCAGGCGTGCGGCGCTTTGCTGCTGAGGCCCGCGAGATGCTCGACAAGATCGGAGGGAATCAGTGACCAGTCGTTCGGATCGATATGACTGACCGGCACCACGAGCAGCAGGAGTGCAAGAGGGAGCGCGAATCCAATGAAGATTCCTACGCCGCCAATGTTGGGCACGCGTCGTGGCGGAGCTTTGACTTGTCCTGCCACGCCTGCGCCGTCCATTGCGTTGAGCTTGCGACCCGCGCGCCGTGCGAACCAGGTTGCCGCGAGCGACACCAACAGAGCGAAGGGAATGAGGGAAAGGACGAGATGGGACATGGGGGAGGAAAGCGAACGTGCGAGCGAGCAAGCGAACGAGCGAACAAGGGGAAGGCAGAAACACATTCGTTCAATGTGCGCGTTTGGGGATGAATCTTGCAATGACGGTCAAGATGAAGTACAGCGTAGTGGCAATGGCTGCGAGCCATAGCAGGCGGAGGGGGTAGGGGCCCAGCTTGTCGATGATGGTGGGATTGTCGGGTTTGGAGTTGCCGGCGTATCCGTAGTTCCAGCCGGTTGCGGCGTTGAGGGGAATCATGATGGCGCCGAAGATGGCGGTGACGAGCAGGATGACGCAAAAGTCACGCATGCCTGGGCGATAGCCGCGGACGATGAAGTCGTAGAGCGGCGTGGCGACGATGGTGAAGTGACTGAGGAAGAAGATGTGGAAGCGGACGGTGTCCGGGCCTTGCGTGATGACGGGTGTCAAGAACGCTTGCGTGGAGAGGCCCAGTCCCCAGAAGAACATGATGGTCGCGAGGACGCGGTCGCGGGCGTTGGGCTGCGTGCTGGTGCGCGTCCATGTGCGGGTTGCGAAGATGGCGAAGACGCCTGCAAGGTCGCAGATGTGCAGTGGCAGGCTGCTGGCGAGTTCGAGTCGGGGCGGCGTGCACCAGAAGATGATGTTGAAGAGCTGCACGAGCAGCACGAAGGCGAACCATGCAGTTTCGAGCGTGCGCTGGCGGGGTGTGTTGCGCCACAGCAAGCCCGCGGCGACCAGCGCGATCATGAGCAGCGCGTAGGTGCCACTGGTGACAGCGTGTGTGAGCGTGAAGGGCTTGAACGCTGATGCGACCGGCTCAGCAAGGGGCTGCGCTGCGGTTGCAAACTGCGTGAGAATGGCGGCGACGACTGGCACGCAGGGAGTATTGGCGTGCCCGATGCAAGGCGCGTGCGCTACGCTCGCGCATGGCGATCATCGGCATGATTCCGGCGCGGCTGGGTTCCACGCGTTTTCCCGAGAAGGTGCTTGCGAGCGCGACGGGCAAGCCGCTGGTGCAGCATGTGTGGGAACAGGCGAGGAAGGCATCTTCGCTGGCGCGCGTGGTCATTGCGACGGACCATCCGCGGGTGTTCGCGGCGTGTCAACAGTTTGGCGCGGATGTGCTGATGACGCGCGAGGATCATCCCAACGGCAGCAGCCGCCTCGCGGAAGCGAGCGATGCGCTCAAACTGGCGGACAGCGATGTCGTCGTGAACATTCAGGGCGATGAGCCCGAGATTGAGCCGGGCGTGATCGACGCGGCGGCGCGGGCGGTCGAGAGCAGCGGCGCGGAAGTTGCGACGATCGCGAGTCCGTTCGCCGCGAGTGACGATCCGGCGAACCCGGCGATCGTGAAGGTGATCACGCGGCGCGATGGGATGGCGATGTACTTCAGTCGCTCGCGCGTGCCTTATCCGCGTGATGCGGCGCTGGCGGCGCAGCATGGGGTGCTGCGGCATGTGGGGCTGTACGCGTATCGCGTGGGCTTTCTGCGGACGTACGTGACGCTGGCGCCGACGCCACTTGAGCAGATTGAGAGCCTGGAGCAACTGCGCGTGCTCGAGCACGGTTATCGCATCGCGGTGGTGACCATGGCGACGAATGTCGCGGGGATTGACACGCCTGAGCAGTATGCGGCGTTTGTGGAAAGAAACAAACGCCGCTGAGGGCGGCGTTTGAAAAGCGATAAAGCGAAAAGCGTTCAAGTGAAAATGCGAGCGTGAGACTTAGTCGTTGCGGGTTTCGACGCGTTCGCCTTGGACGACGCGACGATCTTCGCCGCCGGCGGTCAGCGGGGCGCGGTACGCACGCTCGGTGACGGCGGGGCGATCGTCTTCACGAGAGATCTCATCGCCGGCGTCCTTGAGGCCCTTCTTGAATTCCGTGATGCCCTTGCCAAGGTTGCGACCCACGCTGGGGAGGCGGCTGCCGAACACGAGCAGGCCGATGCCGCCGATGAGCAGGAGTTCCCAGCCGCTGAAGTTGAAGAAGGCGAGTGTGAGGAAGGGGTCAGCGGCGAGGTGGGTGAACATGGGGGAGGGCTCCGGGAAATCCGCGCGGGGTCACGCGTCAGAAGTATACGTCTGGTGGGGTGGGCTGTTGCGACCGGAGCAGAACGCGGGGAGTGCCGATTGATTGCGGGTGCCCGTTGGTGGCAGGGTCGAGAACCTGCCGATGATTGCAGAGCATGCCTGACGATTTGACGCCTTCTTTGGAGACGCTGCAAATGACCTTTGAGGTCATCAAGGTTCTGTTCGCGATGGCGTTCGGGGCGTGCGTGGGTTCGTTGTCGAACGTGCTGGTCTACCGGATTCCACTGGGGCTGGACTTTGTGAGTCCGCAAAGTCGCTGCACCAACTGTGATACGAAGCTGACATGGCGGGAGAACATTCCGATTTTCGGGTGGCTGCTGCTGCGGGGGCGGTGCCGTTTCTGCAAGTCGCCGGTGTCAGCGGAGTATCCGATCGTCGAGGCATTCATGGCGGGGTTTTGGGGGCTCACGTTCATCGTGTGCTACACCGACCGCTCGACGTGGCTGGGCAACCTGGTGATGCCGCTGCGGCCTGAGTGGGCGTACGGCGGGTTTGAGCAGACGTGGCCCATTTACGTGTGCATCGTGATGCTGTGGGCGTGCCTGACGTGCGCGACGCTGGTGGACTGGCGGACGTACACGATTCCGCCTCTGTTTACCAATGTGCCGGTGCTGCTGGCGGTAGTCGCGTATCCGCTGTGGGCGTGGTACATCTCCACGCAGCCGGGCGGCTCGCTGCAGATGACGGCGAGCGGGCACAGTTGGAGCATCGCGACGTTTGGCGAGTATGGGTGGGGCTGGCTGGGTGCGGCGCTTGGCGGCGTGGCGGGGCTGCTGCTGGCGAATGTGCTGCTGAAGTTCAAGGTGCTGCGTCGCAGCTTTGAGGACTACGGCGTGTGGGAGAAGGACTGGCTGAGCAAGCTCGAGCAGGATGGGAAGGATCCGAACAAGCCGGAAAACTGGATCGTGTATCCGCACGCACGGCGGGAGATGATGCGCGAGCTTCTGTTTGTGGGCTTTCCGCTCGCGTTTGGGCTTGCGGGCTTTGCGATTGCATACAAGCTCGCCGCGCCGTGGTCGTTTAACCCGAGCACGCTGGCGATGGAGACGGATGCGACGGTGCCGCTGGTGTGGCAGGTGCTCACGGGCGTGCTGCTGGGTTACCTGATTGGCGGCGGCGTGGTGTGGCTGTTCCGCATTTTGGGAAGTCTGGGCTTTGGCAAAGAGGCTCTGGGTTTAGGTGACGTGCACCTGATGGCGGCGGTGGGGGCGGTCTTGGGCTGGATCGATCCGGTCATCGCGTTCTTTGGCGGGGCGATTGTCGGCATGATCATCTTCGGGATTCAGCTTGTGCGCGGCAAGGATGGCGGGCGTGTGATGCCGTTTGGCCCGCCGCTATGCATTGCGGTGGTGCTGCTGTTCTTCGCGAAGCCGGCGTTTGAGGCTTTGGCGGGCTGGGCGATGAAGATGCCAATTGATCTGCCGTGACGAGGCAGAGGTTTACCGCGGAGAGCGCGGAGAACGCTGAGATGGGTGAAGTTGTTTTGCGAGCGGTCTCGTGGGCGTTGATGGTGGCTTGTGGGCGAGGTGCAACAGGTGGTGCAGCGCATCCAGCTTTGCGAGTTCGCAAGTGAGCGCATCAGCCGCGCTGGTCGCTGGCGACGCCCGGGGGCACGGCAGCGGAGCTGTTTTCGGCAGGCGGGGGTGTCGGCGCGTCAACCGGCGGGGCGGTGCCCACCGCGGCCATGGCTTCGCGCTGGAGCAACTGGCTTTCGATGTGCTTGCGGCGGGCGATCTTGATTGCCGTGACGCCGATGAAGCTGACCAGCAGCAACGCGAAGAGGTAGACGACGCGAGCGCGGCCCATGGCGACGAAGGCGCCCATGATGGCAAACGCGGCGGCGATGGCGTAGAGCACCAGCACGGCTCGCTTGACGCCCAAGGCACGCTTCAAGATGTGGTGAATGTGCTGATCGTCGGCGGCGGAGATGCTCTTGCCTTCCATCTTGCGGCGCACGATGGCGAGGGCCGTGTCGAGGATGGGGAGCATGAAGGCGATGAGGCCCGCGGCGACGTAGTGGGTCTTGCCGGTGTCGCCCAGTGAGAAGATGAGCACGCACATGCAATAGCCAAGCAGCAGGCTGCCGGCGTCACCCAAAAAGATGGTGGCGGGATTGAAGTTGTGGGGGAGGAAGCCCAGGCATGCGCCCAGGATGGCCATGCAGAGAATGATGCGCTGGCTGTCGCGCGGGCCGTCGTCAAACAGGGCGAGGCTGAGGGCGATGACGAGCAGGCCGATGCTTGTGATGGCGGTGGTGCCCGTGCACAGGCCGTCGAGGCCGTCGATCAGGTTGCAGGCGTTGCACAGAGCAACCACACCCAGACCGAGCATGGCGGTGCCGATCCAGTAGATCATGTCGATATGGATGGCGGCGTAGCCCAGGATGGGCGCGGGTAGCGGGATACTGAACAGCACCGTCTCGGCGGATTGGCCGTTCATGATGACGGTGGTGGTCTGGACGCCGAAGGCTTCCGCCAAGGGCAGCACGAGGCCTGCGGCGACGCGCACGCCCACGAGCTCCACTGCGAGACAGGCTGCGGCGAACAACTGGCCACCGACCTTGACGCGTGGTGAAAGGCCTGAGACGTCGTCGATGACGCCCACGAGCACGATGACTGTCATGCCCAAGACAACTGACCATGGCACGGGCAGGCGGATGGCCTCGCCCAGCGGGTCGATGAACTTGGTGGGGTGATACTGAATGAGACTGGTGAACTTGATCGCCAGCAGGCTGAAGAAGATGCCTGCCATGATGCCCAGGTAGACACCCACGCCGCCCAGGTAGGCGACGGGAATCTTGTGCACCTTGCGCGGATCGCTGGGGCGATCGATGATGCCGTTCTTGACGGCAAGCATCCGCATGATGGGGGTGGCAAAGAGCGTGACGACGAAGCTGATGACGAGAACGCCTATGTAGCCTTCGAAGATGCCCAGACGCGTGTGCGGCTCGTGCGCCGCTGACTGCGTGTGCAAAGCGTCGCTCACGCCGGCGAGCGTTGTGGCAAGTGTCTGAAGCATGGCGAGCGAAGGAGCCATAGAACGCGACGTGAATACGAGAGAAGCCGAAAAATGAGCGTGGCAACAAGACTCATCGACAGGCACGCATCGCGTGGGTCTGCATTGCTCGCTCAATGCCATTAAGGCGTCGGGCGGCCCCCTGCAGACTTGAGCGAACGTGCGACATCTTCAATCGTCCGTTCGAGCGGGATGGTTGGGGAAAACCCAATAACCCGCTGGATTCGCGTCAGGTCGGGCTTGCGCTGGCGGAGGTCCTCAAACCCGGATGCGAACGCGTCAGCGTAGGGAATCGCACGCACACGCGACGTGCTGGCGGTCACTTTGATGACCAGATTGGCCAACTCTTGAATGCTGATGGAGCGGTCTGAACCAACATTGAACACGCCCCCAATGGCGTGCGAACAAGCGAGCAATTTTGGCAGAGCCGCTGTGACATCGCGCACATCGCAGAAACAGCGCGTTTGTGAGCCGTCACCGTAGACGGGCAGATCTTCGCCCTTCAGGGCGGCGGTGACGAAGCGGGGGAGGACCATGCCATAGTCACCCACCTGCCGTGGGCCGACGGTGTTGAAGAACCGCGTGATGACGACCGGCAGGCCGTGGGTTTTGTGGGCTGACAGGCCTATGGACTCGTCCAGAGCTTTGCTCATGGCGTACGTCCAGCGGAAGACGGTGGTGGGGCCGTAGACGACGTCGTCGTCTTCACGGAAGGGGGATTTGTCGCTCTTGCCGTAGACCTCGCTGCTGCTGGCGATGAGCGTGCGCGTGGGCTTGCTGTCAAAGCCGGCGGTGAGTGCGAAGCGGACGAGTTCACCCGTCTCGTGGATGTTGTTCTCGATGCAGGCGGTGGGATTGTCAACGACGAGCTTCACGCCCACGCTGGCGGCGAGGTGGTAGATCTCATCGAACTTCTCGCGAGCGAGTTCGCCCGCGAGGGCTTTGGAGACGGTGTTGTGCACGAAGCGCACCCGCGCGTGCTGGGGCACATTCTCGCGGCGTCCCGTCGAGAGGTCATCGACGATGACGATGTCATCTCCCTGTGCGAGCAGCAACTGCACCAGGTGTGAACCGATGAAGCCGGCTCCGCCCGTGACGAGGACACGACGAACGCGGGTGATCGACAAGCGCAGACCCTTTACGTGCCTTCGTGATACTCAGCGGCGGCCTTGATATTGCCCTTGAGGTAACCGCCCGCCGCGGCACGCACGCCGTTGACGATGACACCGAGGAATTCGCTGCGTGCGTCGGCGAGTTCGTTGCGGACGCGAGCGACCATGCCGCGTTTTTCGGCGTTGGCACGCACGACGAGCACGGTGGCGTCGGCCTTCTGGGCCAGACCCATGGCGTCACCCGCGACGACGGCGGGAGCGACATCGATCAGGATGATGTCGTAGTTGGCGCGAGCGACGGTGAGAAGTTCGGCCATGCTTTGGGCGCTGAGGCGTTCAAAGACGCGCATTTCCTTGCTGCCTGCACTGAGCAGATCAAGGTTGGGCGTGCTGGTGGCCTGCACGACTGCACCGAGATCGCGGTGACCCGCAAGCAGATCGGCCAGGCCGGGCGACTCCTGCAGGCCCATGACGCGGTGTAGGTTGGGGCGACGGAAGTTGGCGTCGACAACAAGCACGCGCTTGTCAGCGGTGGCGAAAGCCAGTGCCAGATTGCTCACGACGGTGGTGGTGCCACTGCCGGGCAAGCTGCCCATGACGAGGATCGCCTTGTGGTTCGCGGCGGCGATGCGCTTCATGAGGCTGCCGCGCAACTGGCGGAAGCTCTCGGCGACGATGCCCTTGCTGCGATCACGGAAGGCAGTCTCGGCGTTGCCCGAACCGGCATGATCTTCGGAAGTGTCGGGCACCCAGCCGAGCAGGCGGGTGCGGGGAATCATGGCGATGTCGCTGGGACCCTTGACGCGCTGGTCGATCAGCTCACGCAGCACGACGCCGGCGAGAACCAGACCAGTCAGGATGAACACGCCTGCGGGCAGCATGACCTTGAGCTGCGGGAAAGCGGGGACCGACGGCGGACGTTCAACGCTGCTGAGGCTCACGCGGCTGGCGGTGTCGCGGCTCAGGAAGGCGATCTGCTCGTTGAGGCTGCTTTGCAGCTTGAGCAACTGCTCCTGCGAGTTGCTGATCTGGGTGTTCAAGTCGGTCAACTGACGGTTGGCCTGCGTGATGTCAACGAGGCGTGCGCGACGTTCTTCGATCTGGGTGTTGAGGTCGTTGAGCTGATTCTGAAGCGACGCTGCACCGCGATCGAGCGTTTCGATCTGGGCGTCGAGCAGACGCTGGAGAACCTTGGAGCGTTCGCCATCGAGCAGCGAACGGGCAGCGTCGAGATTGGCCTGAGCTTCCTTGAAGATGCGGTGGTCACGACCGATCTGCTGCTCCTGCAGCGACTTGATCTGCTGCTCGGCGATGGCGACGCGACCGCGGAGGTCGATCATGACCGGGTCGCGATCGGCATCTTCGCGCACGTCGTCGGGGAACTGCGAGAGCTGGCGGTTGCGCTTGAGGTTCTCAACCTGTGATTGAGCGGACTGGAGATCCTGTGCCACGGTGACGCGTTCTTCCGTGGCGCGGAAGACGGCCTGCTTTTCCTGGCTTTCGCGTTCTTCCACCGAGTCGAGCTGGTTTTCGCGAATGAGAGTGGTGCGCTGCGTCTGCAGGCGGCTGATGGCGGATTGCAGTTCGCGAATCTGTTCTTCGAGCGACTTGGTGGTTTCCTGGCGGCGGCGCTGGACGTTGCGATCCAGTTCGCTCTGGTAGCGTTCGCGCACGAGCTTGAGAATCGCGGTTGCTTCGTTCTTGTCCTTGTACGTGACGCTCAGGATGATGAGGTTGGTCTGCGCGATCGGACGAGCTTCGACGATGTCTTCAAGGTCGCGAGCGGCATTGACCGAGTCAAAGTTGCCGGTTTCGCCCTTGCGGAATTGCGAGGTCCACTTGGGGGCGTTCTGCTGCAGGGCCGGGTTTTCAGCAACCGCCTGCAGAATCGCCGGACCGGTCATGATGCGGGCCTGCGTCGCGATGAAGCGGCCCATTTCGTCGGCGGTCACGGATTGCATTTCCGTGATGTTGGAGCGCACGCCTTCCACTTCGAAGATCGCCTGGGGCTTCCAGACGGGGTAGGTCATGAGCCACGTGTAGTGAGCGGCGACGCCCAACGCACCACCAATCACAGCGGCGATACCCAGCAGCCACTTGTACTTCTGAAAGATCTTGAGCGGGTCCAACGCCGCGGTCGCAATCGGAGCCTGGGGTGGCGCAACCTGACGCGGCGCAGACGCAGCCGGTGTGAGTGGGGCGGGAGGATTGGCGGGCACCATGCTCATCGTGACCTCATGGACTGGATGGGTGCGGCGGGCGGGGCCGACCACCCCCTCCGGATAGGGGTAACTGACAGGGGGCAAACAATACGCTGCGCCGGGCAAGCCCGGAGCCCTTCCGGTCCTATATCGACCGGACATGACTGAACCTTCGCTAACTCTTCAGAATCGCCCCGCGGACTGGCATGCGATACCAGCGGCGGGAGAACGACACTGTTCGTGTGCGCAGGTGGTGCGGTTCGGTGTGAATGTCACTTGAGGGCGTCGCGCAACTCTTGCAACTCGCCGACAAGCTCAGGGCTGAAGAAGTTGGGGTTGGCGTCGACGGTCGCCTGCAGATCCGTCGCAAGCGTCTTGGCGGCAGGAAGCTGGCCCGACTCCTTGAGGCCACGAACGAGGTGGACCCCGGCGGTGAACTTGGTGGCCGAGTTGGGCGAGATGTCGTACGCCTTCTGCAGGTGCTTGACACCTTCGGTGGGGTTGCCGGTTTCGAGTAGCGTGACCCCCAGCGTGTCGAGGAAGTCGGGCACGTCGGGGTTGATCTGCACTGCCCGTTGCGCGAGGGGCAGGGCATCTTGCGGCTTCTTGAGATGCTTGGTGAGGATGAAGGCAGCGTTGTTGGCCAGCTCTGCGTCGGTCGTGAACTTGTTGGCGCCTTCGGTCCAGACGCGAGCGGCGGCGGGGTAGTCCAGCAACTGGTAGTAGGTGTTGCCCAGCGTCTTGTACGCGAGCAACTGGAGGGCGGGCGTGCGGAAGCTGCCGATGGCGGCTTCAAGCGCGCGTGTGCCTTCGCTGCGCTTGGTTGCGTCTTCAATCATCGACATGCTGCGGAAGAAGATCATCCAGTCGGGCGCGATGCCTTGCTGGGCGGTGGCCTGCAGGAAGCTCTGCAGATCAGCCTTGTTCTTCTCCACGGAGTTCATGTCGCGATACCAAGATGACATGATCTCGGGACGATTCACATCCAGCGTGCGCAGGAGATCGAGGGCAGCGCGGCGGCCTTCCGCGGTGCGGCCCTGCAGGATGCGCACCTTTGCGGCAGCCATCTGGAAGCCGGGGTTGGTGCGAGCGCGGTCGCCCATTTCGGTCAGGACGCGGTTGGCCGTTTCGACGTTGGGGATACTGCCCGCGAGCAGGCTGTCGAGATAGGTCTGCACCGTGAAGTCGGTCTTGTTGAGTTCGTAAGCCTGTGCGTGCATCGAGCGAGCCAGGTCTTCACGTGCGGGGGTGCGAGAGCGATAGAAGTTGCCCACTTGCACGAGGAACTGCCAGTCGCGATCGCGACGCTGGATGACATCGGCGGCGACTTCCTGCGCGAGCTGTTCCTTGCCGTCGCGCCAGAGCGAATCCATGAGGCCGAACATGAGCTGCGAGTCGCCCGGATTGATGCGCAGGCAGGCGCGCAGGTCGGCGATGACCTTGTCTTCGTTGCCGGCGGCGCGGTGAGCATCAGCGCGGCGGCGGAGGAACGTGGTGTTGTCGGGCGCGAGGGCGATGGCGCGGTCGAGGTCCGCGATGGCGTCGTTCACGCTTTCTTTGGGCTTGCTCTGCAGAATGAAGGACGCGCGGCTCATGAAGACGGTGGGCACCGTGGGGAAGCGCTGCACGGCGAGGTTCAGGGCTTCTTCCTGCGCCTGCGTGTTGCCCTGTGCGCCACGGAGCTGCGCGAGAAGCAGCAGCGAGAGAGCGTCGGGTTCGCGGCCGCTTGTGAGCTTGGTGTATTCCGCGTCAGCTTCGGCGTGCTTGCCAGTCTGGGTAAGCAGTTCGACCAGCCGCTTCTGCATGCTGCGCGTGTCGTTGTCCTTGCCCGCGTCGACGACGGCGCGGGTGGGGGCGATGGCCTCGGTCTGCATGCCGGCGCCGATGTAGAGATCGCTCAGAGCGCGATCGATCTCCATGACGTCCGTGTTCTGCTTGGCCCGGACGGACTCGAGCGCCGCGACCGCGCCGGCGGTGTCGTTGCGGCCTGCGAGGAAGCGAGCCTTGGCGATCATGGCGTCGGTGGAAGTCTGATTCTGGGGCAGGGCGGCGAACTCGTCAAACACCTTGACAGCGTCAGCCATGGTGCCGCGGGTGGAGCGCATCTGCGCGTCCATCACCACCAGGTCGAGCGAGTCAGCAGTCTTGCGGAGAGATTCGATGATGGCGCGAGCCTGGTCAAACTCGCCGTCGTCGATGTGCAACTGGGCGAGCGCCATGCGATTGCCACGCTCGTCGGGCAGCGCGACGGCGACACGAGTGCGGCGCAGCTTGGCATCGGCGCGGTCGCCCAACTGGGCTTCGAGGCTCATCCAGATGTTGAAGAAGTCGATGTCGTTGTTGGCAAATTTCTCGAACTCGCGAGCGGCGAGCAGGGCTTGCTGCTGCTGGCCCGCGGCGATGAGAGCGCGCAGCAGGTCGGTCGCAGCGGGGGCATCGTTGGGACGCAGACGCAGAGCTTCACGCAGTGCGTTGGCGGCGTCGCCCGGGCGGTTGTCGAGCATCAGCACGCGGCCTTGGAGACGATACAGCTCGGGCTGCGCGCCGCCGCGAGAGATGATCGGCTGCAGGATCGCCGCGGCTTCGCGAGCCTTGCCTTCGCCCGCGAGCATGCGTGCGCGGAAGGTGTCGCCGTTCACGTTGTCGAAGTTGCCACGAACAGCCTTGTCAACCAGCGTGCGAGCGGTCGCGAGGTCGTTGGCTTCGAGCGCGTTCATGAAGAGCACTTCGACCACGCGGCGGTCGTCGGCGTTGATGGCGACAGCCTTGTCGAGCGCGGCCTTAGCCTGATTGGCACGGCCCGCAGCGCGCAGCACGTTGAACTTGTTCAGTTCCTTCTCAATCGCATCCATGTTCTCCGCGGCATCGATGGTCTGCAGACGGAAAGCGATGTCGTCGGGGGCGTCGAGCTGGGACTTGAGCAGTTGGAAGTCGCGATTCTCGGGGAAGCGCTCGAGCGCCGCGGTGAGAGCGGTCTTGGCGGCTTCGCGTTCGTTGCCGCGGACGTGCACAGCGACCAGAGCGCGGTGGAGACGGGCATCGGCAGGGTCTTTCGCCAGGGCGTCCTTGATGATTTTGACCATCGCGGCCTGGTTCTCAGGCGAGGGCGGGAGCTTGCCCATTTCGTCCACGCGCGAGAGCAGGCGGAGGACCGGGTCATTGGAAGCGGCGGGGTTGGCGAGGTTCGACGTCACTTCGACGGCGCGCTTCGCGACCTCGTTGCTGGGATCAAGTTCCAGCACCTGGCGGTACAGAGCGGTGGACCGATCCATGTTCTGCAGGCGGGCTTCGACTTCCGCGAGGAAGAGCATGGCGGTGAGGTTGTTGGGCTGGAGCTGAATGACGCGCTCGAGGTTTTCGCGAGCATTGCCTGGCTCGTTGTTGCGAACGGCGATCTGGGCTGTCATGAAAAGTGCGTCGGCGTTGGGACGCGTTTCCGTGGCTTTGTTGTACGTGGCGAGCAGACGCGAGGCGTTGCGGTTGCCGTCCGGCGTGTTGGAGATGAACGCGAGCTGGGCGTCGACGAGCGTCAGCGTCAGATCATCAGCGGCGACGCTGTCAGCCAGGCGCTTGCGCAGGGCCTGAGCCTTCTCGAGCGCGGCGACGCGCTCGGGGCCATCCGCCATCGGCTGCCACACGCGAACCTGCCAGAGAGCCTGCAGGCCCAGCGCAACCTTCTTGAGTTCAAGCTGCTGCACGCCTTCCATGCTCACGGGCTTCACGGGCAGCTTGTCGACTGCTTCGAGCTGTTCCATCGCATTGGCGTATTCACCGCGATCGCTCAGCATGTTTGCCAGCGCAAAGAGCAACTGGGCATTGTCGGGCTCGGCACGCAGGCCCATGCGGATGAGCTCTTCGGTCTGGCGGCTGCGATTCTGCGGCTGGATGAGGTTCTCCACCACGCGGAACTGGCCCAGCAGACCGTCGCTGAGCGGGTGCGTTCCCTGCTTGGCCTTGTCGAAGGCGCGGGCGAAGATCGGTGCGCTGCGATTGATGTAATCCTGGGTTTCCTTCTGCACGTCAGCCGCGGCGCCCTTGGCCTGGATGCGTGCGCGGACGCTGATGAGATCGCGCTGAATCTGAATGAGCAGCATGCGCGGGGCATCGGGCGAACTGGCGAGGAAGGCGTTCTGGATGGCATCCGCCTTGGCTTCGTGCTGCGAGGCTTCTTCGAGGCGATCGCGCTCACGGGCACGCTGGGCCTGACGGATGAAGAGGTCGATCAGCGTTGCGGCGACTTCCTCGTCCTTGGGGTCAAACTTCAGCGCGGCTTCCAGGTCAGCGACGGCGGACTCAAGCTGCTTGTCCTCGGGGCGCGTGCTCTCGAGGTACATGCGCGTGGTGATGAAGCCGCGGTAGCGACGCAACTGTTCCCAGCCTTGCGCGGGTGCGATTTCGTGATAGCCCAGCAGCAGGTTGGCATCGTCGAGCACTTGCGACCAGTTGTCCTGGCGGTAGACGGGTGAGAGCAGCAGCGTGCGGTAGGCGAGATCGAGGTGATCGCGCTGGGCGGAGACGTTGTCGCGCTGCACGACGGCAAGCTGGCGGCGTGCCTGCTGCCAGAAGCGATAGCGGTCGACGTACTTCACTTCCGAGTCGGGCGTGTCCTTGCCCATGGCTTCGATCCATTTGCGCAGGTACTCGGGGTTGTTCTGCTCCTTGTTGACCGCCTTCGAGTACTGCGTCACGGCTTCGCCCACGCGGCCTTCGGCCAGGGCTTTGTCGCCGGCCTTCACCAGGTCGTCGGCGCTCTTGACCACCAGCGTGTAGGCGGTGCCCGCCACAGCCGCGAAGATGAGAATGAGGCCCACAGACAGACCGACGACGAACTTGGTGTTGACGCGCGATGCCATACGAATCTCCGAACCTGGTGCAGGCGCCTGTCCGGCTTGTGAAAGACACGAACGGACGCGGAAAGGGTCTGTGAACGAACGAAAACCCCGATGAAGTACGAACTTATCGGCTGGGGACGTTAGTCAGTGAAACGCCGACGTCAACGCAAGCGGAACAGGCGCAGAAATGGCCTGTTTGCCGTCATTCGGCACGGATCATGCCTTCGACTTCGCCCCGTTCCACCGCTTGCCAGTCGGGCAGGCAGTGCATGATGTCGGGGAGCAGTTCATCCAGCATCGACGCGGCGTGCTTGGCGAGTTCTTCGCCGGACTCGAGGCCGAAACCGGTGAACTGCACCTTGGTGTAGTACGCGTACTTGGTGCGCAGGTCGAAAGCGAGCAAGCGGACTTCCTCGGCGTTGCTGACCCAGCCGCCGTTGGCGATGAAGAAGTAGCCGGAGTAGAACGGCTTGCCGCGAGGACTCTTGAACTCGAAGATGCGGAGCTTGAGGTCTTGCGGATTGCGAGGCAGCACGACGCGCGTACCCGCCCGCGTGGAGAAGTTGGGCGTGCGCACCGAGAAGAGCTTGCCTGCGCCGTCGGCGGTTTCAATGGCGGTCCATCGCGATTGATCCATGGGGATCGGCACATCACCCACAAAGCCGCCCAGCGCGAGGCCACCACCCACCAGGCAGCGGTCAGGCACGTGAGGCACCGTGTCGATCATGCCGGTGTAGTACGCCGCGTGAAAGTCGATCATCACGGGCGTGTCGCTGTTCTTTTGGGCATACATGCGCGAGACGTAGTTGACGGTGCCCAGCACCGCTTCGGTCTCGGCATTTTCGCGCCGGTCGGGGCCCTGACGCACCCAGTTGTCGGTTTCGTCGGGAATGCTGTTGAGCAGCGCGCCACCGCGCGGGTAGATTGCTTCCTTGCGGAGCATCAGCTTGTAGTGGTCAATCGCGAACGCCAGCCCGCCGGCAGATGCGAGCAGCACCAGAAGGGCGGTGAGAACGGCGGGGGATTTCCAGGAGAAGCCTTGCATGGCAGTGGGGCGGGGGCTCAGGACTTGATGACGGGGCGCTTCACTTTGACGCCTACGGGATTCTTCTTGGCGAGTTCGGCCTGTTCAGCCGGATCGACGACAATTCGCTTGAGCGCCCAGACGGCGGCGAGGAACAGGAACATGCCCGGGATGAGCAGGAGAGTCCCGATAAGCATGTGGATGTTGCCGGCGGCGAGGTTGACGTCGCCGATGCTGAGCAGGCCCAACACGGCAACGCGGATGATGTTCATGAAGAGCGCGACGGGGACCGCCAGCAGCAGCACGGCGATGCGTTGCCACCAGTGACGAACACCGAACACGGCGATGGCGCCAGCCAAGGCGATGAATGCGATGACCATGCGCATGCCGCTGCAGGCTTCTGCAACGTTCAGCGGAATGGTGCGGCCCTTGTAGAAGATCTCAAGCAGGTTGCCGTTGGCATCGACCATGAACCAGTTGCCGGGCAGGCTGATCACCTTGAGCATGAGCCATGCACCTTGCGTGGCGAGCAACTGCAATTGGAAGGTGATCTTGATCATCACCTGTTCAGAAACAGTGATGCCAAAGCTGAGGTACAGCAATGGAAGGAACGCGACGCGGAAGACATCGCGCCCCATGACCAGCAGGACAACGCCTGCGAGGCACAGGATCATCGCCAGACCCTGCAGCATGTGGTTGGCTACACCCACGATGAAGTAGAAGTAACACATGACACCCAAGGCCAGCGGCAGCAGGCCGGGCCAAAAGGCTTGGGTTTTCACGTCGCGCAGGCGTTCACGCTGGGTCCAGATCATGGCGCCAGCGATGATGGGGACGACGAAAGCGTGGCCCCAGTCGTCGAGGCGGTCCCAGCTGAACTCGGCTTGCTTGCTGAACCAGCGGAAGTAGAGGGCGACGAACGCAGTGAGCAGAACGCCCATCGTGACCCACAGTTGGGTGTTGATGCTCTGTGGGCGCGCCGCGGCGATGGGCGGGGTGCCGACGCCGGGATTGGTACTGACTGTGCTCACGCAGGGCCCTCATCCCGGCGGGTCATGAACCGGGTCCAAGCAATACGAGGCTCGTGACCGGGTCGGTTCACGAATAGGGTACACAAAGCAAACGGGCGGGGTTTGTGGCCCCGCCCGAAAAGCTCGTCTTGGTATTGATCGGATTACTGACCGATCGAGTTGACCGGCGGTGGGCCATAGATGTCGTTGGCGAGGTTGCGATCCAGAATAAACCCGAACCCGTAGCTGGCACGGAAGCCGTTGCGGACGACGGCCAAGGGCAAAGCCCAGCCCGAGCTACCCACATTTATCATGTCGCCCGGTTTCAGGAAGACGTCTGGCTGGGTATTTTCGGCGATGGCCTTGTAGTCCAGCAGGATGGTGGCCTGGCGATCTTCGCCGATCATACGGGTGAGGTTTACGCGCGAGGGGATGGCGACTTCGCTGAAACCGCCCGCCGCGATGATGGCGCGGGAGAGCGTGAAGCCCGGGGTCATGTTGTACGGACCCGGACGGGCGAGCTGGCCGCCCATGTAGACAAAGCCGCTGTCGGAGGCCGGGAAGCGAATGACATCGCCCGGACGGATAACGACGTTGATGGATTGGCGGCCCGCGAGCAGTTCACGCAGCGGGATGCGGATGACGCGCTGGGTGATGAGCGCGTCGCCATCCATGCCTGCCTGGTCGATGGCCCCCGAACCGTCGGCGGATTTGACCTTCATCCACTTGTCGTTGACGTAGATCCAGGTCGAGCCGTCTTCCGTCTGAGGACGGACGGGTTCAGAGTTGATCAGATCGATCTCAGGTTCACGTGTGCTGGCGACGAAACCGCCGCCACCTTGTTGCTTGGCGCGAAGCATGCCGGGGTTCGCCGCGGGCGCGGTTTCCGGGGCCGGAGCGGGGGCCGCCGCCGGATCGGCCGCGGGCTTGGGCTCGGCGCCGGGGGCGATTTCATCGATGACGTTCAGCAGGTCTTCGCCGCTGGGCTGGTTTGCGGGGGCGGGCTTTTCTTCACGCGGGGCGCGGGTGGGGCCGCCCGAGATGCCGGTGATGACATCTTCGCTCAGGGGCACCTGGCGAATGACATAGATTTCGCCGATGGCTTCGTTGAATGCACCAGCGGCGGCGAGAGCTTCAAGCGCGCGGTAGTCAGCACGCGGAATCGGGTAGAGGCCCGGGCTCTGCACGGCACCGACGACGGTGAACGTCTGACGACGCTGGCTGACGGCGAGCACCTGCACGAGCGGATCTTGAATCAGGTTGCGATCGCGAATGGTGCGAACGACCGCTTCCATCGCTTCTTCTGTGGTGCGATCGACGACTTCGATGCGGCCCAACTGCGGAATCTCGATCATGCCGCGAGCGTCGACACTGACTTCGTACTCTTCACGCTCGCTGGGCGCGATGAGATCAAAGACCGTGACGCGGAGCACGTCGCCCGGCCCGATGCGGTAGCTGGTGGGACGCGGAATCAGGTCTTCCGCGACAGGATCGGTCACTTCAACCATGTCGCCCGTGGTGTCTTCGATCGCGGCAAGGCGATCGAGGATGGGCATGACCGTGGGAGTGGGGGCCCACGACCCGACGATGGTGGGGTCCATGAAGCTCTTGCTGTTGCCGCAGCCCACCAGCGTGAGCGTGCCGGCGGCGAGCGCGACGGCAAGGCCAACGCGAATGAAACGAATGGAGGTAGCGTTCATGTGCGAACCCACAGTTCTGCTCCTTGGACAGCCATGCCCGACCCAACAGGGCCGCGCGTTTTCAACATACCACGCAAACATCCCTCGTCCACCCAAGCAGGGAAAATGGGTGAACGCGAGGTCGGTCTGTGCGGGCCAAGTCTAGTTCTGCGGACTTGGCCAGGCGCGATAAGTGCATGATCGGCGTTTCACAGGCAGGTCCTCAAACTGACAGTGAGGAAGCGCGACGGAAAAGTCGCGCGGTAGTTGCGCGGAAGGGATGATTGTCACGGCTTGCTACCATGGCTCACAATGACCGCTGCTCCTCAGAATGGTTCTATCAGTGATGCCGCTCTCGCTCGCACGCTGGCCCGCCACCCGCGGCCAGCGGGGGGCGACCCGCTGCGGACGATTGATCCGCCCAAGATCAGCCTTTCGAGCATGGTGCTGAACAATCAGGAAGGCAAGCAGACGCTGAGCCTGAAGAAGAAGCCCGACTGGCTGCGGGCCAAGGTGCCGGGCGGGCCTGAGTACCTGCGACTCAAGAACGTGCTGAGCGAGCACAAGCTTTTCACGGTGTGTGAAGAGGCTGGCTGCCCCAACATGGGCGAATGCTGGTCGCGCGGCGTGGCCACCATCATGATTCTGGGCGACACGTGCACCCGAGCGTGTGGGTTCTGCAATGTGAAGACGGGGCGGCCCAACGTACTGGATAAAGATGAACCGCGTCGCGTGGCTGAAAGCATGCGCCTCATGTGGGAACACGCCAAGCTCAAGCACATCGTCATTACGAGCGTGAATCGCGACGAACTGGCGGACGGTGGCGCAAGCATCTGGGCGGAGACGATCATCCGCACGCGCGAGGCGTGCCCGGGGCTGTCGATCGAAGTGTTGATCCCGGACTTTGAAGGCAACTGGGGCGCGCTGCAGATGGTGATTGACGCGCGGCCGCACATCATCAATCACAATCTTGAGACCGTTCGCCGCATGTATCCGGCGGTGCGTCCGAGCGCGAAGTTTGATCGCTCGATCGAACTGCTGCGTCGCTGCAAGGAGCAGGGCGTTGTGGCGAAGACGGGCATCATGGTGGGCATTGGTGAGAAGGATGAGGAAGTGCTGGGCCTGATGGATGAGTTGATGGCGGGCACTCGCGTCACCTCGCCTCGCACCGACGCTTGCGACATTCTGACGATCGGCCAGTACTTGCAGCCCACTCGTAACCACCTGCCGATTGATCGCTGGGTGACGCCTGAGCAGTTCAAGGTGTTTCAGGATGAAGGCCTGCAACGTGGCTTCAAGGTGGTGGAAAGCGGGCCGCTGGTGCGGAGCAGCTATCACGCGGACCATCAGGCGGATAGCTTGACGGGCGTGGTTGATGAGCGTGAGAAGCACAATCGTGCTGAGATGGAGCGGCTGCTCAAGCGGTGATTGGATTGTCGGCGAGCGCAGTTGGCTCGCGAGCTATGCTCGTCCATGGCCAAGAGCGGGGCGCTTCACTTTCTCCGACGCTACTTGCAAAGCAAGCCGCTCTTACCCGCCAAAGCTGGGTCGGAGATGTGGTCGTTCCTGGTCGGTGTGTTCTTCACGTTCACGCTGGTGGGCACCGTTTCATCGATGACGTGGATACGTGCGATGCCTGATGCGCCGTGGTTGGTGCTTTCAGCTATCGTGGGCGGGCTGTACGCAGTCGGGTATGCAGCCGCTTTGACATATCGATGGTGGTGGCTGCTTGTAGTGACCATCGCTTTGCAGGCGTTTGTCGTGCCGCGGCTGGTGTGGCCGTGGCTTGCGTCGGAGGGGATCGTTCAGATATTCGGTGTGATTGGCGAGGACAATCGCGCGACCAATGCCGCGATTGAGAAGGCTGCCTCGGTGAGACAGCTCGGGTTTGCGCTTGCGGTCATCGGGCTCGCGCTGGGGCAGATTTTCATCACGATTTTCGTGCGGCGATTGGCCGATCGCACGGCCCGCGATCGCGCGGAGTTGGCAGTCGCCAAGCGGTTGCACGCGACGCTGGTGCCGGATATTGACGTGCAGTCCCCCATGGCTCGCATCGTCGGGCGCAGCAGCGCGAGCAGTGAATTGGGCGGCGATCTGCTGGACGCCGTGAAGAGCGGTGAGTGCTTCGACATCGTCGTCGCAGATGTCTCGGGGCACGGCGTCAAGGCCGGGGTCGGGATGGCGCTGGTGAAGGGGGCCGTGCGCATGAGTCTGCGATCAAGCGCGACACGCGATCTCGCGGACATGGCCAGTCACCTCAATGGTGTGCTCACGGCGAGTCTGGAGCCGGGCATGTTCGTGACGATGGCGTGCGTGCGTGTGGAACGCTCGCGTGCGTTTGTCACCATGGCTGGTCATCTGCCGATCTTCTGGTGGCGTGCCCAGCAGCGGAGCGTGGAACGCGTGGACAATGACGCGCTGCCGCTGGGTGTGCAGGATGACGCGGAGTTCACGCAGCGCGAAATCAACGTTGCGCCCGGTGATCTGCTGGTGCTGATGACCGACGGTTTCATGGAGACCGCGAACGTGTCCGGACGACAACTAGGGCTCGCGGCCCTTGAAGCGGTCGTCGCTCGCGACGCACAGGCGGGAGCGACGGCGATTGTTGATGGCTTTTTCGCGGCATCGGACGCACATGGAAGATCCCTGGACGACCGCACCGTTGCGGTGATTGAGATTCGCTGACACGCGGCAGGTTTGGCGCGGGTATCCTGCGACCGCAGGCGGCGTGGCTGTCTGCGGCTTTTTTCGCGATTCGCATCGCTCTTGCTCCCGAGGATTCACGCATGTCCTTTGAAATCGTCAACGTCAAGGCTCGTCAGGTGCTCGACTCCCGCGGCAACCCCACGGTGGAAGTCGATGTTGAACTCGATTCCGGCATCAAGGGCCGCGCGGCTGTCCCCAGCGGCGCGAGCACGGGCGAGCACGAAGCGTGCGAACTGCGCGACAACGACAAGGGCGTGTACGTGGGCAAGGGCGTGCTGAAGGCCGTCGCCAACGTCAACGAGCGCATCTGCCCCGAGCTGCTCGGCATGGATGTGCGCATGCAGGAATCCATCGACAAGCTGCTGCTGCAACTGGACGGCACGCCCAACAAGGCCAACCTCGGCGCGAACGCCATTCTGGGCGTGAGCATGGCCGCCGCGAAAGCCGCTGCCGAAGCCTGCGGCCTCCCGCTCTATCGCTACCTCGGCGGCGGCGCGGCGAAGACCCTGCCCGTGCCCATGATGAACATCCTCAACGGCGGCAAGCACGCCGACAACACCGTGGACTTCCAAGAGTTCATGATCCAGCCCTGGGGCTTTGACAACTTCGCCGACGCAACCCGCGCGGGCGTTGAGATCTACCACGCTCTCAAGAAGGTGCTGCACGACGATCACCTCTCGACCGCAGTGGGTGATGAAGGCGGCTTTGCTCCGAACCTCAAGAGCAACGAAGAAGCTCTGCAGATCATCGAGAAGGCCGTCAAGAAAACTGGCTACAAGTGGGGCGAGCAGATCTTCGTCGCCCTCGACCCCGCGACGAGCGAATGCTGGAACGAAGCCGCCGCCGAAGGCAAGACCGGCTACAAGATGTTCAAGAGCACCAAGCAAGTCGTCAGCAGCGACGAGATGATCGACATGTGGGCCAACTGGTGCAGCAAGTATCCGATTCGCAGCATCGAAGACGGCTTGGCCGAAAACGACTGGGAAGGCTGGCGCAAACTCACCGCCAAGCTGGGCGACCGAATCCAGCTCGTGGGCGATGACCTCTTCGTCACCAACAAGAAGTTCCTGCAGCGCGGCCTCGACGAAAAGTGCGCCAACGCCATCCTCGTGAAGGTCAACCAGATCGGCACGCTCAGCGAAACCTTCGACGCCGTCAACCTCGCCATGCGCAGCCGCTACAGCGCGATCCTCAGCCACCGCAGCGGCGAAACCGAAGACTCAACCATCGCCGATATCGCGGTGGCCACCAACTGCGGCCAGATCAAGACGGGTGCACCGTGCCGCAGCGACCGCAATGCGAAGTACAACCAGCTCATCCGCATCGCCGAAGACCTGGGTGATGCCGCTCAGTACGGTGGCGGCATGTGGTGGCGGAAGTAAGCCGGAGTGCGAAGTACCGCAGGAAACGCACGGCAATCATGAAAGCGGGCCCGAGCGAGTTGCTCGGGCCCGTTGTGATTTGCCGCGGCAAGGTTTCGTCAGTGACTTACGGGCAGGCTGCGCCCGCGAGTGTGTTGAAGAAGTCAATGACGTCTTGATCTTCGGGGAAGACATCGTTGTTGTTGAAGTCGATGTCGTTGCAGGTGTTGCCGGGACTGCATCCGCCGCCGGAGACGATAGAGAGGAAGTCGATGACGTCTTGATCTTCGGGGAAGACCAGATTGTTGTTGAAGTCGATGCCGTCGCAGAAGCGTTCGGCGGTGAGCGTGACGGGCGCGGTGGTTTCGCTGCCGCAGTAGATGCCTTGCGTGGCAGGGGTAACGGTGCAGGTATACATGCCGTTGATGGCGGCGGTCGCGTTGGTGATGGTGAGGGTGGGGCCAGTTGCGCCGGCGATGACTTCGCCCGTGGCGAGCGTGCCGTCAGAGATCGCGACGCCACCGCGCAGCCACTGGTAGGTGAAGTTGCCTGTGCTGGCGACTTGCACGGCGAGTGAAGCGGTCTGCCCAGGCTGTACGCGCGTCGGCGCGGGGACCTGTGTGAACACGATGCGCGGCGTGAGGTTCAGCAGAACGTGGAAGTCGTGCCGATTGCGCGCCGCCAGGAACGGACCGCCCACGAGCACCCCGTTCGTCGCAGCGTCACGAGCCAGCGTCACGGTTCGAGGATCGCTCTGCACGGACGGCAATACCTGAACGATCGGACGCTGTGCCGAGCCTCCAATGACATCACGCAGTGCCCATGTCGCGCCGTTCCAACTCGAGATCGACACGGTATCGAGAGTGACGAGACCCGGCGAGATAAACGCGACGAACAGTTCGCCATTCACGTTGACGCTCGCCGTGCGATTGAGCAGCGTGGTGCCCGGCGCACGCAGCACCCAGCCTTGTGCACTGCGCTCATAGGTCCCATCCGAGTTCACCGCAAGGGCCGATCCGCCCGCCGTGTCCACGATGTCGACCGGCTTGCCCGTATCTCGTGCGATCTGCTCGATCCAGCGGTCGCCATCGCGCACGAACGAGCCGCGCGTGTTCTGATAGACCAGTTCGCCGCCAATTGCAGCAACCGTGGGTCTTGCGTTGAGCACCGGCGCGGTCGCATTCGCCGCAGGCACATCAATGCGCTCCCACGCTTGACCGCTTGACCGATAGACCACGGGCAGTACAACGGGGCCGATGATCCACTCATACACAATCGTGTGCAGATTGCCGTCAAACGCAGCGAGACTATTGGCCAAGTTGCCGCGTGGAAGCACCGGCCAGTGTTCCCATGTCGAACCACTCCACAGCGACACGCGCGGCGTTGCACCCATCGCATCCCACTCGTGCCACAGCACCGCCAGCGAATCACCCAGCACGGTTGCCGCCACGATGCCCCCGGCGGGGCCGTTGGGCGCAGTGAGCGGCGTCCACGCGCCGTTCACGCTGCGAGCGATGTATCGCACGGACTGACCATTCACGCTGCGGAAGTACCCCACGGCGTAGCGGCTGCCCTGGAAGTCGATGAACTGGTTGACCATGTTGTCAAAGCCGCCCCCGATGTTGATGATGTTGCTGCCGTCCGTCGCAGCCACGCCCGCGATGTTCGCGGCGTAGTAGTCGATGGACGTTGCGGGCGGTGTGCCGAGCAAAATCCGCTCAGAGTTCGCGTCGGTGATAAAGATCGCCTTGCCGTTCCACATGGTGGTAAAGCGAATACCGACTGGTGATCCCCCTGTGCCGCCCGGGCGGTAGTTCCGAATGGGCTGAGTGGAGGCCACGAACTGTCCGTCGCGATACCTGTGAATGGCGCCATCCCTCACCACGAGTACGCCGTCGGGTGTTGTGATGAGACTCTGACGCGACACGAACACGGAGAGGCTCGAGCCAATGGGAGCGATGAACTGCCAGCCCGACGACGTGAGTTCAAAGAAGGCGTCGTTAGTCGCCGGGGTGAAGAACGTCGCAAACAGACGGCTGCCATCGCGAGCAACGCCCGACGCTCCGCTCGGGCGGATGGGGCTGTTATCGTCGATCGTCACCCACCGATTGTTGTCGAGGCGAACGATCCCTCTGAAGACACCGGCGACAGTCATGCTCCCGATGGCGTAAAGCTCGCCGCCTGTTTCCACCAACTGCGCGTTGACATTTGTCAGCGTGGCTGTGACGGTCGAGCCGCTTAAAGGGTTGTAGATGGCGGTATTGGCACCCGCCATATTCACATTCAGCAGAACCACTCGTCCAGCCGACTCGGCGATCTGAGCCGACGCGCTTGCGAGGGTGAACGCCGGGAGTGAGACGGACTGCCATTGCGTGCCGTCCCAGCGCCGCAGCGACCCTGCATTTCCAATGATGTACAACGCATACAGATCAGATCCGACCGATGTCGCGGAAAGCAGCGAGCCTCCGGCGAGCTGCGGCAAGAATTCAGGCACCGCGCCGCCCAGCACCACCATTTCATTGTTCCGCACAACGCCATCGTTCAAGTACGCCCCGCGCGGCATCACGAGCCGCTCCGGCGCCGGGCCCGCCCCGTCTGCATCCCAGGTCGTGGCAAAGTTCGGCGTCGCGATGGTGAGCGATGACGACCGTCCGAGCCCCAGCCCTGGCAACTGCGTCTGTACAACGCACGTCTGTGCCCCAGCCAACGACGGCCCGACGGCAACCGACATACTCACAACCAGTGTGGAAAGAAAACGCATGGAAAACTCCCGTCGGTTGCGAGGTGTCAAAGCAGAGCAGACCGAGCTTGTACCGGCCACCCTTCTTCGAGGTTGCGGCTCCGCCAATTTTGACCCCTTCACTCGCTGCCCTGTGTCTCCGTTTTCGGCCTAAACTTCCATCCCAGAAGGACGCTGGGCGCGTTGTGGCCTGCCGAAGTGGTTGGGTCGCCGCGAGAACTGGCTTTTGTCCTCTGCCCCGGGGTTAGCGGGGCGGGCTTTGCTTCTCAAGAGGAGAAGTCAGGCTGACGGCGCGGCGTGCGTCGCGGGTTGTCCTACCGCGATGAATGAAGCGTTGATGGTGATGGGCGTCAAAGGCCCGGCTTGGAAAGCCGGGGTACCCAAGAGCGACCCACCCGCCATCGGAAAGTGTTCGCACATGATCGATGAATCGCTGATTGCTTCGCTGGGTATCGCTGATGTCGACCTCGACAAGATGATGCTGGACGCCATGAAGGGCGCGGGCGGCAAGACCGCCTCCAAGAGCGAGTTCATGGACACGCTCATGAAGGGCCAGGTCGCTGACCTGACCGAAGGCAAGCTCATCAAGGGCAAGGTCATCGGCTACGCCGGCGACGACGTCGTCGTCGAAGTGGGCCTCAAGAGCGAAGGCCTGATCCCCAAGGAAGAATTCGAAGGCGTCATCGTCAAGCCCGGCGATGAAATCGACGTTCTGCTCGAGCAGCTCGAAGACGAAGAAGGCCTCATCCGCCTCAGCAAGCGCCGCGCCGATCGCATGATGGCCTGGCAGCGCATCGTCGACACGCAGAAGGAAGGCGACGTGGTCGAAGGCCCCGTCACCAAGAGCATCAAGGGCGGCCTGCTCGTCGACATCGGCGTGCCGGTCTTCCTGCCCATGAGCCAGGTTGACGTCCGTCGTCCCGGCGAGCCCAAGGACTACATCGGCAAGAAGGTTCGCGCCGAGATCATCAAGATCGACCTCGAGCGTCGCAACATCGTCGTCAGCCGCCGCAAGCTGATCGAAACCGAACGCGACAGCGCGAAGAAGCGCCTGCTCGAAACGCTGAAGGAAGGCGACATCGTCGCCGGCGAAGTCAAGAACATCGCCGACTTCGGCGCGTTCGTTGACCTGGGCGGCATCGATGGCCTGCTGCACATCACCGACATGTCGTGGTCCCGCATCAATCACCCCAGCGAGCTGCTCCGCATCGGTCAGCGCGTGGACGTGAAGGTGCTGAACATCGACAAGGAAAAGGAAAAGATCGCCCTGGGCCTCAAGCAGAAGGAAGCCAGCCCCTGGGAAGAGATCGAGAAGAAGTTCCCCGTGCAGTCGCGCATTCACGGCGAAGTCACGAGCATCATGTCCTACGGCGCGTTCGTCAAGCTCGAAGACGGCGTCGAAGGTCTGGTGCACATCAGTGAGATGTCCTGGACGCGCCGCGTGAACCATCCCAGCGAGATGGTGACGACGGGCCAGATGGTCGACGTGGTTGTCCTCGAAATCAACAAGGACAAGCAAGAGATCAGCCTGGGCATGAAGCAGACGGAAGTGAACCCCTGGGAGCTGGTGGGCGAGAAGTACCCGCCCGGCACCGTCATCGAAGGCAACGTCCGCAACCTCGCCAACTACGGCGCGTTTGTCGAGATCGAGCCGGGCATCGACGGCCTACTGCACGTCAGCGACATGAGCTGGACCAAGAAGGTCACGCACCCCAACGAAGTCTTGAAGAAGGGCGACAAGGTCCGCTGCGTGGTCCTCGAGGTCGATCGCGAAAAGCAGCGCATCAGCCTGGGCATCAAGCAGCTCACCGAAGATCCGTGGCTCAACGCCATCCCCGAGCACTACAAGCCGGGCATGGTCGTCCGCGGCACCGTCACCAAGATCACGAACTTCGGCGTCTTCGTCGAGCTCGAAGCCGAACTGGAAGGCCTGCTGCACATCAGCGAACTGGCCGACCACAAGGTCGAGAACCCGCAGGACGTGGTCAAGGCCGGCGATGAGATCGACGTCAAGATCCTCCGCGTCGACCGCAGCGACCGCAAGATCGGCCTCTCGCTCAAGCGCGCCCAGTGGGGCGACAGCAGCGGCGGCACGGGCGGCTCCGGCGGCGAAGCAGGCGACGAGCCCGCAGCCCCCAAGAAGAAGGGCAAAGAACCCGCCCGCGGCGGCATGGACGACCACGGCGCGATGGGCACCGACAAGATCAAGTTCAAGTGAACTTGCTTCAGTCAGTGAACTGGTAACAACCAACCCCGCGACGCAAGTCGCGGGGTTTTTCGTTTTTCAGGAATAGTTCAGTGCGATGGCGCGAAGATGACAGAGAAGTGCGAAATTGCATAACTCGGAGCCAGGGAATGGCCCAGCCATGGCCATGAATTCACGGGGTGCACTGGTGAGCGTGACGCGATCGCAGCAGTCGATTTCGGCTTGCTGCGCGGCATGCAACTGGGTATATTGCGGATCGATTCCGCATGCCACAAAGGGGTTGCCATGTATATCCGCCGCGCCGTCCGACTCGCAGTTCGTTTACTCACCATTCTGCCGTTTGTCGCAACGGGTCTGACATCGACGCCCGCGCACTCACAGTGCGAGCCATCTTGGCAACCGTTCGATCCAACCACTGCGTCGTTCCCGGGCACGAATGATGAAGTGTGGGCGACGACAATGTGGGATCCCGATGGACCAGGCCCGCTCACCTCCAAGCTTGTGGTCGCTGGTACTTTCACGATCGCGGGGAACGTCGCCGCCAACCACGTTGCCGCCTACGACCCGACCACGGGACAATGGGAAGCCCTCGGGTCTGGTACGACAGGCAGAGTGTCAGCGCTTACCACACTTCCGAGCGGCGATCTGGTCGCAGCAGGCGCTTTCACCGCCGCTGGTGGTGTCAGTGCCAACCGGATTGCGCGATGGAATCCCTCGAGCCGCCAATGGTCACCTTTCGGCTCGGGCATGAATGGTCAGGTCAGCACTCTGGCAACGCTTCCGAATGGCGACATCATCGCGGGCGGCTTCTTCACCAACGCTGGCGGCGTGAGTGCCAGCAACATCGCTCGCTGGGACACCGCGACCAATCAGTGGGCACCCTTTGCCTCGGGGGTGAACGGCACGGTGTTGTCGGTGCTGGTGCTTCCCAACGGGGACGTTATTGCCGGAGGCGGATTTACCGCTGCGGGTGGTGACCCTGCGAACAACATCGCCCGGTGGAATTCCGCGGACAATTACTGGTCACCGATGGGTACGGGGATGAATGGCACCGTGCGCTCGCTCATCGCGCTTCCCCGTGGCGAACTGATCGCAGCCGGCGGCTTCACGACCGCTGGCGGCGTGAGTGCTAACAGCATCGCCGCCTGGAACGCAGTGACTGAGCAATGGATGAGTTTGGGCTCGGGGATGAACGGGCCGGTGTACTCCCTCATAACGCTCCCCAGCGGAGAACTGGTTGCATCTGGTATTTTCACGACCGCCGGCGGTATCAGTGCCAACCGGGTTGCCTCCTGGAACCTATCCACTGGTCAATGGGCGCCACTTGGCACTGGAGTGAACAACTTCGTTGCTTCCCTGACGACACTTCCTAGCGGTGAACTGGTGGCAGGGGGTGTCTTTGACATTGCTGGCGGCGGCAGTGCCGCTCGCGTCGCCCGCTGGAACCCGACCACTCGTCAGTGGTCGCCGCTAGGTGGTGGAATGAACAACGATGTGTTCGCTATTGCGACACTCCCCAGCGGCGACGTCATCGCGGGAGGCAGATTCCTTATCGCAGGCGGTGTCAATGTCAACCGTATCGCTCGATGGAGCCCCACGACCGGACAATGGACACCGTTGGGTACAGGCATGAATGGTGAGGTGCGTGCGGTGACAATGCTGTCCAGCGGAGAAGTGGTCGCGGCGGGCACTTTCACGAGCGCGGGTGACGTCAGTGCGAACCGTATCGCCCGCTGGAATCCAGCGACCGGTCAATGGACGGCGTTGGGTACAGGCATGAACAACACAGTGTTCGCCCTCGTGGTTCTTCCCGGCGGCGAGTTGGTCGCGGGAGGCGCTTTCACTACCGCGGGCGGTGTCAGTGCCAACGGTATCGCGCTATGGAACCCTGCATCGGCGCAGTGGGCACCATTGGGCACGGGCGTGAGTGGCGGTGAAGTGCGTGCGCTGACGATGCTGCCCAGCGGAGGATTGGTCGTGGCCGGCAGTTTCGCGAGCGCGGGCGGTGTCAATGCACGGCGCATCGCTTCCTGGAATGCCGCGACCGGTCAATGGTCAGCGTTGGGCCCGGGCATGGATAGCACCGTGTTCGCCGTCACAACACTACTGAACGGTGAACTGATCGCCGCGGGCAGTTTTACCTCAATAGGCGGTGCCGGTATCGCCCGCATCGCCCGCTGGAATCCCGCAAACGGGCTGTGGGCACCCTTGTCTCCGACCACAAGCAGCAGCGTGTTTGCCCTGACTGCGCTACCGACCGGCGATCTGGTTGCGGGGGGGAGCTTCATCACCGCCGGCGGGTTCTTCGCCAACCGCATCGCCCGTTGGAGCCCCGTGAGCGGGCGGTGGACAGCGTTGGGCACCGGGATGGACAGCGACGTGCACGCGCTCGCAATACTCGCCAGCGGCGATGTTGTTGCAGGAGGCAACTTCGCGACCGCTGGCGGCACCGTCGCTCCCTTCCTTGCCCGATGGACCTGCGTCACGACGTGCGATGACATCGACTTCAACAACAACGGCAACTTCCCAGAAGAACAGGACAGGATCGATTTCTTGAACGTCCTCGCGGGAGGCGACTGCGCCGTGTGCAACGACATTGACTTCAACAACAACGGCGTCTTTCCCGAGGACCAAGATGTGATTGACTTCTTCAACGTCTTGGCGGGCGGCACGTGTCCGTAAATGGCCAAATGGACAAATTTCCAAATGGCCAAATAGAGGCAAGTGAACAGGCGCGCGGGTGATTCCCGCGCGTCTGTCTTTCTTTGGCCATTTGGCCATTTGACCATTTGGCCATTTGCCCCCCACACCTCCCACCCCATCTTCCACCTCCCCCTTCGCCCCCTTCGCATCTTCGCGTTGAACCTCTGCCTTCTTCTCCGCGCTCTCCGCGTCTCCGCGGTGAACGTCTTCTCTGGCGTCTTCGCGGAAATTCCGCCAAGTCGTGTCCGGCGGGCGGGCCCTGGCGGGCTAGTCGCTGGTATGAAGACTTTGCACATGCTCGCAATCGGGTCGAATGTTCGGACAAGGCGCGTGGGCGCGGTCGTGGCCATGGGGGTGGCGGCGGCGGCTGCGTTTGGGCAGAACGGGATGCCGCTGGGGACGCGGCAGTGGATTGAGTTGTCGGCCAACAGCATTGCGCCGTGTACCTGCGCTGATGACAAGATTGGCTTTGTCGCGGCGATGCCGTCGCCCAGTCCGAATTACGTGAGGGACCCGGCGGGGCTTGCGCTCGGGCGAGTTCTGACCGCGGAGGCGGCCTCGACGGCGACGAGCCTGCGGGGCAAGTACACACGCAACTATTTTGACAACATCTTCCTGCGCAACAGTTTCGTGGACACGTACACGATCACGGGGCCTGCGGGCACCAATGGTCAGAGCGTGAACATCAGCGTGACGATGACCACCCTGGGCGAACTGCGCGTGCCGATGTCCAGCGCGACCGCCGCCATCGGCACCAGCATCATGATACTGGAGATTGGCACGTGGGGCCCCAACGCCGCGACCGAGCAGTTTCGCGTGAACCCTGTGGCAGGCGGCTCGCTGTCGCGATCGATTCCGTTTGCTAACCACGGCCCCGCGCCGGTGACGCTGGCGATCAACGAAACGCTGACAACGCCTTTCACGCGCGTCGTGGGCACGCCCTTTGACGTTGCCTTCGGCTACGACCTGCAGGGCAGCGCGGCGGATGTCGCCTCGACGATTGTGTGGAACCTGCCGCCGGGATATAGCATCACCAGTGTGCTGGGCTACACGGCCCCGAGCGCGGGGTGCGACAGCATCGACTTCAACAACAACGGCGTGTTTCCTGAAGACCAGGACGCGATTGATTTCTTTGACGTCTTGGCGGGTGGCGAGTGTGCCGCGTGCAATGACGTCGACTTCAACAACAACGGCGTGTTTCCCGAAGATCAAGATGTCGTGGACTTCTTCAACGTGCTGGCGGGCGGGGACTGTTCGTAAATGGCCAAATGGTCAAATTTCCAAATGGCCAAATGAAGGCAAGTGAACAGACGCGCGGGCGACTCCCGCGCGTCTGTCTTTCTTTGGCCATTTGGCCATTTGACCATTTGGCCATTTGCCCCCCACGCGTCCTACTCCATCTTTTGCCTTCTTCTCTGCGCTCTTTGCGTCTTTGTGGTGAAACTCTTTCTTCGCTCCGCGTTCTCCGCGTCCTCCGCGGTGAAACTGCCTTCGCCCGTTGATCCCGCGAGCGCGGGCAGGTGGGGGGCTGACGGGTGAGCGGCGGAAGGTTTTTCGGGCACTTTGTGTCAGCGGGGCTTCTCGGCGTGACTAGATGTTGGCAGCATGCCCGGCTTTGCGGGCTCGCCGCGCGATGTTGCGGGGCGGTTGTGGGTCAATGTCAAGCACAAGGAGAGGGACATGGCGATGCGCGTGAAGCAATTGAACACGATGCGAGGCGTGGCGGCGTTGGTCTTGGCGGCGGGGCACGCCACCAGCGCGGGGGCGGCGGTTTTTGTGTTTACTCAGCAGTGCGTCACGCCCAACTGGACCGGCAACTGCACCGGCGCGGTCTGCGTCCCCACCGGCACGCAGACCTTCAACAACTGGGGGCAGACAAGCTGCGGGGCCGCGCTCGCTGCGCCCGGTGCCTTGGACACGGCGGATATTCGTGGGGCCACGGTGACGATGAACGCTGGCGCGAGCGTGCAGAACATTCTGACCAATCCATCAACCGCCCTCACGTGGTCAGCGGGCAACCTCACGGTGACGCTGCCAACGACCCTGAGCGGCACGACGCAGGTCACGGGCAATGTCGGTCGCACCATGTCGGGCACGATCTCCAACGGCGGCGCATGGAGCGAGGACACGGGCGGCTCGACGACGACACTGAGTTCGGCGGGCCTGGCCAACGACGCCGGTGCGGACTGGACAATCACGAACAACAACTGGTCGCGGCTGGGCAGTTCGAACAACACGTTCAACAACGCCGGCACCTTCCGCAAGCTGGGGCCAGCGACGGCGACGATCTTCAGCGTGGGCATCGCCCAGGCAGGCACGATGCGCGTGGAAGGCGGCACGCTGACGCTGGCGCAGAACGCGCTCGGGCTCAGCTTCGCCCCCAGCTCGACGACCACGATCCTCGCCGGAGCAAATCTGGTTATCTCCGAGCCGCGACTGTCGGGCGTGATGACAGGAACCAACGCCGGGGGCATCAGCCTGGTCGCGCCCACCCAGATTTTGGACTTCACCATTGCCATGGGCGGCAATCCGGTGCTGTGGACGGGCGGGAGTTGGAACGGGAACAACAACACGCTGACCATCGCGCCCGGCGCAACCCTGGAGGTGACGGGAGCGACGACACGCACGATCAGCAGCACATCAGTTGTGAACAACGGCGTGATGGTGGAGAACACCGGCGGACAGGTGACCAGCTACAGCACCGTCAACATGACCAACAACGGCACGCATGAGCTGGTGGGACAAACGCTCGCGCGCGTGGGAAGTTCGGGCAATACCTACACCAACAACGGCACGCTCCGCAGCACTGGCCCATCGACCATCAACAACATTCCTTTGACTAGCAACGGATTGATTCAAGTTCCCTCAGGCACGCTGACGCTCGCAAACAACAACAATGTCTTCGGGCCCTCTTCCACAACCAACGTCGGCGCGGGCGGCACTTTGTCGCTGGCCAGCAGTTCCATCGCCGGAACGCTCGCTGGGGCCAATAGCGGCATCGTCTTGCTCAACACCATCACGCTCACGGACAACACCGCCTGGAACATGAGCGGCAATGCCCTGCGGTGGACCGGCGGCAACCTGTCTGCCTCCGGCCAGACGGTGACGGTGGGCGCGATGACGGATGTCGTGGCAACCGGCGGCGCGAATCGCAGCCTGTTCGGCGTGAACATTATCAACAACGGCGACTGGACCGACGACACGGGCGGCTTCCTGACCAGCCTCAGCACGGCGAACATCACCAACAACGGCTCATGGACAATGGCCGGACAGAGCTGGGCCCGCTTTGGCGCAAGCACCAACACCTTCGTGAACAACGGCGTATGGAACAAGACCACGCCTATCGCCAGCACCGTCACCAGCATCGCCGTCACACACAACGGGACACTGAACGTGCAGGCGGGCGGACTCACGCTCAGCGGCGGAAGCTTCACCGCGTCCGCGACTTCGACCACAAACGTCTCGTCGGGCGCTTCGCTCACGCTGAACGGCGCGGCGTCTGGTGATATTGAAGGGACCAACAACGGCAGCGTGCTCATCAACGGCATGTCGCTGCTCGCCAACACGACGCTGAACATGGGACCCGCCGAGACCACGTTTCTGACCCCGTCGACGAACCTGAACGGCAACACGCTGACGTGGGGACCCAACACGCGCGTGCGGAACACCTCCGCCGTGAACAAGTTCATTTCAGGCGGAGCAATCGTCAATAACGGCGATTGGCTCGAAGACAACGCAAACGCCGGAACCTCCCTCTCAACCGTCGCCATCACCAATAACGGTCTGCTGACGTTTGGCAGTCAGAGCTGGGGCCGCTTTGGCTCTAGCAGCAACAGCGTGACCAACAACGGCACGGTGCGAAAGATCGGTGCGGGATCCGCGAGCATTGCGATCGTGCCATGCGTCAACAACGGGCTGTGGGATATCGAGGCAGGTTCGTTCTCGCGGACAGGCTCGTTCACGTTTGTGCAAAACCCCGGCGCCACCTTCCGCGTGCGGAAAGATGCGACCGCTTCGCTCGCAGGCGCGATCTGGCAAGGCGGCACCATCAGCGGGCTGGGCCAGTTGACCGCCGCAAACCTCAACCTCGCGCTAGCGCCGCACGTCATCTCGCCCGGTGATCCCAACGACGAAGGCGGCACGCTGACCTTGGCGGGCACACTGACGCTCAGCCCCACCACCCAAGTCAACATCGAGCTGGACGCCCGCCCCGGCACGCCCGCCGACACCGATCGCGTGACCGTGAGCGGTCAGTTCCAACTCAACAGCGCGATCCTCAACGTCAGCCTCGCCCCCGGCTTCGTACCGACCGTGGGCGATGAGTACACCATCGTCAATACCTTCGTGCTCAACCCCTCGCAAGGAACCTTTGGCACGATCAACTACAACGTCCCCTCCGGCGTGACGTTCGACGTCTCCTACTTCCCAGGCCTCGTCCGCCTCACCGTCATCACGACGCTTTGCGACACCATCGACTTCAATCAGAACGGCGTCTTCCCTGAAGATCAGGACGTCGTTGACTACCTCGCGGTCCTTGCAGGCGGGACTTGTGCCGAGTGCAACGACATCGACTTCAACAACAATGGGGTCTTTCCCGAGGATCAGGATGTGCTGGACTTCTTCAACGTGCTGGCGGGGGGGGCGTGTCCGTAAAGGCGGAGGTTCACCGCAAAGACGCGAAGAACGCGAAGAAAGACGGAGGCGTTGAACACAGAGGGCACAGAGAAGACGTAGAGATTCAAGACAGGAATGCAGGGCATGAAAACAGAAAGGCAGGGGTTGCGGTGGGTTTCACACCCCATCACGACCCCTGCCTTTCTTTGTGCTCTTTGCGTCTTTGTGGTGAAACTCTGTTTGCCTCTGTGAGCTCTGTGTTCAATGTGTCTTTGGACGCGGCGGGAGTTGTCTCGCAAGGAAAATGTGTGCTGGCGTCGAAAAATGTGAGTGATTGGGCAACCGTTGCCGCATGGAGGGACGTTGTTGCTTGGGCGCCGGGCGTCGGCGCGGGCGATGCGCTCGTGGGGCAAAGCGAGCGGGTGCCAGCGGCACCGGGAAGGGCGGCGATGGCGATGCAACAGGCGGTTGGAGCGGCGGGCGCGGCCGGTTTGCTGGCGCGAGTGGCAGGTTTGCGCATGGGCACGTTCGCGGCGGGAGCCATGGTGGTCCTTTGCGCGGGCAGCACGGCCTTCGGGCAAGCATCGTGGACCGTGGTGCGGCTGCATCCGCCCGGCGCGACGGCGTCGTCGGCGGTGGGGGTGGATGGAACCAGCGTGGTGGGGTCGGTCCTGACCGGCAGCCAGACCATCGCGGCGCTTTGGAATCTGCCCTCGAACGTGCCGATGGATCTGACGCCGGTTGGTATCTTCGGCGGCGAAGTCGCGGCGGCGGGCGGGGGCCAGCAGGTGGGATATCTGGACCGCAACCTGCAGCCCGGGCTCGTGCGTCCACGCGCGGTGCTATGGCGCGGCACGGCGGCGTCGTTTGTTGATCTCACATCGCCCGTGGGGACCGCGGGAACGCGGGCCTTTGGCGTGGGCGGGGGCCAGCAGGTGGGCGTCTCGCGCTTTGGCATTCTTTCGTCAAACCCGCAGGGCTTTGCGTCGCTGTGGAGCGGGACGGCCGAGTCGTTTGTGAATCTGCATGATGCCACGCGCATGTCTGGTTCGGTCGCGTACGCGACCGATGGGGTGCAGCAGGTGGGTGTCTTCATCAAGCCGCTGCATGATCTGTCGCCCGGCAACGCCCGAGCGGCGTTGTGGACGGGCTCGGCGGCGTCGCTGGTCAATCTGCATCCGCTGGGCGCGACCGACTCCAAGGCGGTGGCGGTCGCGGGCGGCCAGCAGGTGGGCGACATCTTCCCTGCGGACAACAACTCGATCTACGCGAGTCTGTGGACCGGCTCGGCGGCATCGTGGGTGAACCTGAATCCCGCCGGCGCGACAGCATCAGAGGCGGTGGGTGTCGCGGCGGGCGCGGGGGGGGGCATGCAGGTGGGCTGGGCGTTCTTTGATGATGGCACGGGCATGGACACGGGTTTCGTCTACGCGAGTCTTTGGACAGGCTCGGCCGCGTCGTGGGTCAATCTCAGCGATTTCCTGCCCGCAGGACTCGAAGGGGCGCAGGCAACCGGCATCTGGACCGACGGCAACACGACGCGCATCAGCGGATGGGCGGCCAACATGCTCGCAGGCGGTCGGCAGGAGGCGTTGCTGTGGACCAGAACGCTTTGCCCCGGCGCCGCCCAGTGCTGCGATGACATCGACTTTAACAACAACGCCGTTTTCCCCGAAGACGCGGATGTCATCGAGTTCTTCAATGTCCTCGCGGGTGCCGATTGCCCTGCGTGCAATGACATTGACTTCAACAACAACGGCGTCTTTCCTGAAGAGCAGGATGTGATCGACTTCTTCAACGTGCTGGCGGGCGGGGTGTGTCCGTAAAGGCGGGGGTTCACCGCAAAGACGCGAGGGACGCAAAGAAAGGCATAGGCGTTGAACACACAGGGCACAGAGCGCACAGAGAAGAGGTAGAGATTCCAGACAGGAATGCAGGGGTTTAAAACTGAAAGGCCGGGGTTCAAGACAGCAAGGCAGGTGTTGCGGCGGGATCTTCTCCCCACCACAACCCCTGCCTTTCTTTGTGCACTTTGCGTCTTTGTGGTGAAACTCTGTCTTGTCTCCGCGTTCTCCGCGGTGAACTGCTGCCTTGGCGTTGCAGTGGAAAATTCGCCAACTCGTGTCCAGTGTGCGGGCCCGGGCAACCTAATCGTGGGCATGAAGACTTTGAACCTTGTCGTTGTGAGGTCGGGCCGGGGCGTGCGGGGTGTGGGCGCGGTCGCGGCGATGGGCATGGCGGCGGCGGCGGCCTGCGGGCAAAACGGCATGCCGCCGGGCACGCGGCAGTGGATTGAACTGGCGGCCAACGGCATCGCGGAGTGCGTCTGCAGCGCGGACCAGATCGGCTTTGTCGCGGCGATGCCCTCGCCCAGTCCCAATTACGTGATGGATCCCACCGGGCTTGCGCTGGGGCGGGTCATCACCGCCGAGGCGGCCTCAACCGCGACGAGCATGCGAGCTGCGTACACACGCAACTTTCAACAGGGAGTCTTCCTGCACAACAGTTTCGTGGACACGTACACGATCACCGGGCCTGCGGGAACCAACGGCCAGAGCGTCGCGGCGAGCGTGACGATGACGACCGTGGGCCAACTGCACGTGGCGCGGACCGCACCTGCCAACTCGGTGGGCAGCAGCAACATGCAACTGGAGATTGGAACGTGGGACCCAAACGCAATTAGCGAGCAATTTCGCGTGACGCCCGTCCCGGGCGGCCTCGTGTCGCGCGCGATTCCCTTCGCGGTGTATGGCTTCACGCCTCCGACGTTGGCGATCAATGAAACGCTGACGATCTCGTTCACACCTGCCGTGGGCACGCCTTTCGACGTTGCGTTTGGATACGACCTGTCCGGAGGCGGAGCCGATATCGCTTCGACGATTGTGTGGAACCTGCCGCCGGGTTACAGCATCACCAGTGTGCTGGGCTACACGGCTCCGGGCGCGGGGTGCGACAGCATCGACTTCAACAACAACGGCGTGTTTCCGGAAGACCAGGACGCGATTGATTTGTTTGATGTCCTCGCGGGCGGGGAGTGTGCCGCGTGCAATGACATTGACTTCAACAACAACGGTGTGTTTCCCGAAGACCAAGATGTGGTGGACTTCTTCAACGTGCTGGCGGGCGGGGCGTGTCCGTAAAGGCGGGGATTCACCGCAAAGACGCGAAGGGCACAAAGAAAGGCGAAGAAGTTCACCGCAGAGCACGCGGAGAGCGCGGAGATGAAGGCAGGGTTCAAGACAGCAGGCAGACGTTGTGAAGGGTACCTAGCCCAACCACAACTCCTGCCTTTCTTTGTGCTCTTTGCGTCTTTGTGGTGAACTTCTGTCTTGTCTGCGCGCTCTCTGCGGGCTCCGGGGTGGGCCTGCATTCCCCTCCTAGACTCTGCCGTCCGGCGGAGTCCGGCGAGACTGTCTCAGGAGGAGCCATGGCCAAGCCAACGTCGAATGGGAACGCGGGTGTGAAGGGCGCGGAGAAGGCGCCGGCGGAGGTGCTTGTGTCCACGGGGAAAGCCAGTCTGCCCGAAACGCTCGATGAGCGGTACGCGCTGGTGTGCGATCGCATCGCGGCGGCGGCCAAGAAGGCTGGGCGCAGCGCGAGTGACATCATTCTGGTTGCTGTCACGAAGTACGCCGAGCCGGAGCAGATCAGGCATTTGCTGCAACTGGGCCATCGCGACTTTGGTGAGAACCGGGCTCAGGTGCTCGTGCAGCATGCGGCGATTGTCGAGGAGTACATGGCTCGTCGGCGGATGCTGCCCAGCACGCGCACGAGCGGACTGGACAATGAAGGCTCGCTGTTTGACAGCCGCCTGATGACCAGCGTCAGCAAGCCCAGCGATGGCAGCGTGAACAAGAACAAGCCGCAAGGGTCGGCGAGCGTGAACGCGAGCGGGCCCGCCGCCGGCGCGGCCAATCCGGTGCGTTGGCACATGATCGGGCACCTGCAGCGCAACAAGGCGAAGAAGGTCGTCGAGTTTGTGCGTCTCGTGCACAGCGTGGACAGCCTGAGAATCGCGGAAGAACTGCAGGCGATTGCGATGAAGCGCGATCAGCCCATTGAAGTGCTGCTGCAAGTGAACGCCAGCGGCGAAGAAAGCAAGCACGGCTTGCCCTTGCCAAGCGTGGTGCCCGTTGCCGAGCAGATCGCGACGATGATCGGCCTGCGGATCCGCGGACTGATGACCATGGCTCCGTACAGCGACAACCCCGAGGAAGCGCGGCCCTCGTTTGAGCGCACACGTGAACTCTTCGAGGAGATGCGCGGCATGAAGCTGACCGATGCGCCGTTCAACATCCTTAGCATGGGCATGAGCGGCGACTACGAAGTCGCCATCAGCGAAGGGGCCAACGTCGTGCGAGTCGGGACGAATATCTTCGGCGAGAACGCCGCGGCAGACCGGCCCGCGGAAGCACCCGAAGAGGACGAAGGCACGTGAGCAACGAGCAAAGGCATGACGCACGCGAGCGATGCAAACTCACTGCCTGCCGCTGAGGTCATCCGCCGCGACCATGCGATGGAAGTGATGCTGGCGCGACTGCTCACGGTGATGATGATCATCGCCGCGGCGGTCATGCTGTTGGGCGTGGTGCTGCTGCTGACGCGGCCTGCGCCGCTGGCCCCCATGAGCGAGTTTACCACATTTACTAAGACGCCCCGCGAAGGCGCTGACCTGCGTTCGCTCGCGAGCATTTGGGCGGGCGCGTCGCGCGGGCAGTCCCTTGCCATCATGCAAGCCGGGCTGGTGCTGCTGATCGCGACCCCCGTGCTGCGCGTGGCGGCGACGGCGGCGATTTTCGCGAAACAACGCGACTGGCTGTACGTCGTCATCACGCTGGTGGTGCTGATTTCGCTTGGCGTCGGGCTGGCGGGCGTGGTGAAGTGACGCAAAGCGATCAGCACGCAGCCCGCGTAACCTGCTGATATGGCAAAGCGCGTAGCGAAGAAGTCCACCAAAACCACCGCCAAACCCAAGGCCAAGGCTGACAAGCCCGCCAAGAAGGGTCAGGCGTCCCTCGTGAAGAAAGCCGCGAAGGCGGTCGCGCGCGTCGCGAAGAAGCTCTCGGCCAAGGCGACGTCGGCGAAGACAGCCAAAAAGGTCACGAAGAAAGTCGCGGCCAAGCCGCAGGCCAAGAAGGCAACCAAGCCGGCAGCCAAGCCCGTGAAGAAGGTCGCGAAGAAGGCCGGCGCCAAGACCGCGCCCAAGAAGAAGATCAAGCCGTCACTCACCAGCGGCGTGCCCACCGATGTCGCGGAGATCGAGGCCCAGTCGCGCGACGACATGGACGCAAACGGACCCATCGTGCTCGATACCGAAATCATCGAGATGGATGAGTCTGCGGATGACATCCAAGCGATGCCCGCGAACGCCGACCGCGCCACCGGCCGCGGCGTGAGCCCCGCCGAAGCGGCGATTCTCGATGCCGACATCATCGCGAAAGCCACGACGCCCCGCGACGGCACGGTGCGCCCGCACGACATGGATCGCGCCCGGGCCTTCGCGATCGCCGCGGCCCGCATGTGCAAGGACGACAAGTGCGACGACGTGCTCGTGCTCGATGTGAGCAAGATTCGTCAGGACGTGGACTTCATCGTGCTCGCCAGCGGCACCAGCGACCGCCAGATGCGCAGCGTGCTGCAGCACCTGGAAGAGCATGGCAACAAGATGAACACGCCCGCCGTGCGCACGAGCAAAGACGACCGGGCCACGTGGCTACTCGCCGACTTCGTCGATGTCGTCGTGCATCTCTTCGAGCCCAACACGCGTGCACACTACAACCTTGAGATGCACTTTGCCGATGCGCCCAAGGTGGCGTGGGAACGCGAAGACCAGCAAAACCGCGACCGCGCGGGGTTGATGGATGTACGCAACAACTGATTCGCCTGCATGACCGCGGCTGCACCCATCACCGTGCGAGTGAATGTCGCTGCTCCCTACGACGTGGTCGTGGGCGAGGGGCTGCTCGCACACGTGGGTGAGCGTGTCAGAGCCGCTGTGCCCGCGGCTCGTCGCGCGTTCGTCGTCTTCGACGACGCATGCGAGAACTACGCGCAACAGGTGCGGCGATCGCTCGCGGATGCCGGCCTGGAGGTTCATGCCCGGAGCTTCGCCGCCAGCGAAGAGAACAAGACCAACGACTGCACCGACTTTCTGCTGCTGCACGTGGCTCGCGCTCAGCTTGATCGCAACGACGTGATCATCGCGCTGGGCGGCGGCATCGTGGGTGATATCGCGGGCTTCGTCGCGGCCACGTATCGCCGCGGCATTGCATGGGTGCAGTGTCCCACGACGTTGCTGAGCATGGTCGATGCAAGCGTGGGTGGCAAGACGGGAGTGAATCTCCGCGTAGACGACGACCTGCAGAAGAACATGGTGGGGGCGTTTCATCAGCCGTCGCTGGTGCTGGCCGATGTGCACACGCTCGCGACGCTGCCCGATGCAGTCTTCGCCGACGGCTGCGCCGAGATCATCAAGCACGCCATGATCGCTCGCAGCGTGCCCAAGCCCGATGACGCGTTCACGCTCGCGGCATTGAAAACGCTGCTGCCCACGTTGCGAAACGACAATACCGCTATCTCACAACTCGTCGCACGTAATGTGGCCATCAAGGCATGCGTGGTGGAAGGCGACGAGCGCGAACGCAAGCACGATGGCGGCCGGGCCCTGCTGAATCTGGGGCACACCTTCGGCCACGCGATGGAGACTGTCGAGACCGCCGACATGCACGGTCACGCACAGCCTGGGCTTTCGCATGGCGAAGCTGTCGCCCTGGGCTTGATCGCGGCAGCTCGCGCCGCAGGGCATCTCAAGCTCGTCAGCGAGCAGTATGTCCAATCGGTGCGAGCCACCATTGAAGCCGCCACACTGCCCACACGCACTGGGGGACTGCCACCAGCTACCGAGATGATGCAACGCATGTACGCCGACAAGAAAACGCTCGGCGGCTCGCTTCGCGTCATTCTGCCCACCGGTGAAGGCACGGCCAAAATCGTGCGCGATCCAGATCCGGAGGCGGTGCTTGCGGGTTGGCGGGAAATTCGCGCGGAGTGAGTGGAGGTCACTCGTGCGCACGCCAGAACGCGACCTGATGTCTGCATTTCGCGCAGTCACGGAAGAAGACAGGCCCATCTTTGCGAACCTTCGCGCGTTCGTTGCACACTTCGCACGCCGGATCGATCGCACTGTACTTTTCACATGCATCGCAGAGCACGCAGTAGTCCCGTCGATACACGACGCGTGTCTTCTCGCTGTTGCAGTGCTTGCAACAGATGACGCTGAACTTGCTCATGCGAACTGGCTCGTGCGATGCCGACTCAGCATGCGATGACGCAGCGGGTGCAGCCGAAGGCGTCGGCGATGTCATCATTGGCGGTCGGCCTTCCCGGTGAGACCCGCCGACGGGCACATGAAGTTGCAACAGATAAGTCGCGATTACTCGACGCTGCTCGCTGGTCGTTTCAACCACGCCGGCATCATCGCTCGGCTTGAGCAGTCCCATGATGCCCGTACCCGACGTCTCACGTCGCATCTCGGCCTTGGCTGCGTCAACCACTGCCTCCGACTTCATCACGCGCTTCTCCGTCGCGCTGCCAGGCCCTTCGACGCGCATGTTGTCGCCTATGGCTACCAGGCAGTATCTCGACAGTTTGTGCGGACTTGCCGCCAGCAGACCCCCGAGGAGCTTCACACGTGGCAGATCGCTGTTGTTCAGCAGTTTGCGAAGCGCGGCGGATTGCCGCTCGACCTGCAACAAGGGTGAAGGCCGATTGAACGTCTTCGTACCCACGCGCCAAGTCCACTGACCCCTGGCGTCTATGTGCAGTACGCCTTGGTCATTGCGACTTGCTTTGGACTCAATCAGTATAAAGCCGCAGCGGTATATCAGGAGGTGATCGATCTGCGCGTAATCCGCGGATTGGTCGTCAGTTTCACTACTCACGAGGAACCGCAGATCGTTCAACACGAGTACTGCGTCATCTTGCTCAAAAGCGCGTCGAAGATAGAACGCGACTTGCTGCTCACCTTCCCATCCAACGAGTGCTTCTCCACCCGCGGGCTTTGGTTTGTCAAATGGCTTGATGATCATCCGTCCCGATTCTACCGCGCGTTCGTCCGCTCCCGCATCTCATTGATCGCCGCCTCGCGCCGCTCTTCGTCAGCTTCCGCCACATCGCTCGTCGCGGTGCTGACCGACACCGGCATGATCAGGCTGAACATGCTGCCCTGTCCAACATCGCTGATCAGTTGGATCTCGCTCTGCAGCACCGTCGCGAGGTCCTTGCAGATCGCAAGCCCCAGCCCCGTGCCCGACTGCTGTTCTTTGGTGTAGCCACTGTCAAGCTGCACGAACTTCTCAAAGATGCGATCTTGCTGCTCCGGCGGAATGCCCGGCCCATTGTCAATCACGCTCACGCGAATGCGTTCTTCCGTGTCGACGCTCGTCGCGGGCAGCCGTTCCGCACGCAAAATGATGATCGGCTCGCGGCCGGTCTTCTCCAGCGGTTGGATGAACTTCACGGCGTTGCTCAAAAAGTTGAACACGATCTGCTGGAACTTGCGCGGGTCGGTCTTGATGATCGGCACATCATCCGCCACTTCCAGCTTCAGCGTGATGCCCTTGCGCCCGGCCTGCGGCGAGATGAGGCCAAGCAGACCCTCGCACGCTTCTCGCAGCGCGACGCGTTCAATCCGCAGATCGACCTTGCCCGCTTCAATGCGGGCCATCTCCAGCAGTGAGTTGATCAACGCCAGCAGCCCGCGGCCCGCCGTCAGAATGTTCTCAAGATACCGAATGCGCTTCAGCACGCTCGCCGGCGCGTCGGGCTTCTCGGCGTCGTTCTTCGCTACTTCCAGCAGCAGTTCCGCAAAGCCGTTGATCGAATTCAGCGGCGTGCGCAGCTCGTGGCTCACGCTCGCCAAAAACTCGCCCTTGACCTTCGCCGCCTGATAGAGCGCGCTGTTTGCTTCTGAAAGCTCATGCAGCTTCACGTCGAGCGCGCTGTTGATGCCGCGCAGCCGGTCTTGCGAAGCCTGCAAGTCGCTCAGCATCGAGTTGAGCGTGTCGCCCAGTTGCTGAAACTCGTCGCCCGTGGTAATGTCCGCGCGAATGTTGAGGTTGCCCTCGCGCACGCGCTGCGTCGCGGTGGTCAACTCTCGCACGGGCTGCAGCACTAGCCGCCGCGTGACGAACCAGAAGACAGCCATGGCCAGCAGAAAGATCCATGCGAACGCGACAAAGACGAACGTGGTATTGAGCACAAGCAGTCGCGTTGCGCTCACGCTGCGGCGTTGCAGCTCCACCAATCCCGCCAGTCGGCGATTGCCTTCGCTCGCTCGCCAAATCCCTTTCGCGTAGCGATACTCGCGCTGGCTGCCGTCCCAGCTTGCTTCCTGATAGTCAGGCAGCGAAGGATCGGCTTCGAGCGCGGCCAGCGCACGTCCCAGGAACGAGTCCATCTCTCGCACGATCTGTTCGCGAGAGATCTCACGCGCCTCAACGCCCGCGCGCACCTCGCGAATGTCCTGCACCAGACGCGGCACCACACGCATTGTCTGCGCGGGCGCGGGCGGACCCATGAGCGACGCTTTGCCCTGCTCCTCGCCCACGCGTTGCCATGTGTCCACCATCTGGCGAGACACCTCGAGCTGACCTTCGTCAATCAAGTACGTCATGCGCATCCAAGGCACGACGAGCGCGAGCAGCACAATGAGCACGGTGGCGCCGCCGAATACGAGGAGGCACTTTTTGGCGAGGCTCATGCCCTGCAGCATGGATCATTCTTCGCAGCCCGCGTCTCGCCGGTGCGTGTAATGCCCCGCGTATCGGACGCGGCGCGATCGCCTTCGCTGCCTGCTAGAATTCCCGCATTTTCCGCTTCTCGGCCGCTTACCTATGTCCACGCGCACCGTCTATCTCGAAACTTTCGGCTGTCAGATGAACGAACTCGACAGCGAACTGGTCGCCGGCCAGTTGCGCAGTCTGGGCTATCGCTTCGTCACCACCAGCGACGACGCCAACGTCGTGCTCTACAACACGTGCAGCGTGCGCGAACACGCAGAGCAAAAGGTCTGGAGTCGCCTGGGCGAACTGAAGGAACGCAAAGCCGCCGACCCCACGCTCATCGTGGGCGTGCTGGGCTGCATGGCCGAGCGTGATGGCGTCGATCTCATCAAACGCATGCCGGTCGTGGATGTGCTGGTGGGCCCCGCCGAGCTTGACAAACTGCCGGGCCTGCTCGACAACGCCGTCCGCACGCGCGAGAGTCTGCAGGGTGACATTGCTTTCTCCGAAGGTGGCTTGGGTGGCATCGCCGTCTCCGACGGCGATGTCGCTTTGGGTGGCTTTGCTGTCTCCGACAGCAAAGTCGCTCGCAACGCGAGCGACCCTGCGACCAGCAACACCCCCCGCAAGAAGAAGAAAATTGAACTCATCTCCGCCAACCAGGTCGCCCTGCAAGGCAGCGCATCCCGCCGCAGCGCGACCCTCGCCGCCGCTGGCGACTCGCTGGAGATGCTCGACCTCTCGCGCAGCATCTCACCGCTTGACGACGACGGCCCCGTGCAACGCAGCGCGTACGTCCGCATCACGCGCGGCTGCAACAAGTTCTGTACGTACTGCGTCGTCCCCTTCACGCGCGGTGCCGAAGTCCATCGCCCGCCCGAGCACATCATCGACGAGTGCAAGAAACTCGCCGACGCTGGCGTGGTCGAGATCACGCTGCTGGGCCAGACCGTCAACCACTACCGCTTTGAGCATGGCGCCGCCGTCACCGTTGATGGCATCGTGCAGCCGCAAAAGGGCCGCAGTTTTGCAGGTGGCCACCGCCGCGATCCCTTCGCAGGAGCGAACGTCACCACCTTCGCCGACCTGCTCCGCCGCATTCACGATGAAGTGCCCGCGATTCAACGCCTGCGCTTCGTGACCAGTTACCCGCGCGACTTTGGTGACGACGTGCTCGAAGTCATCCGCGATCACCCGCGCATCTGCCGCTACCTGCACGTGCCCGCCCAGAGCGGCAGCGACCGTCTGCTCAAAGCCATGAACCGCGGCTACACCGTCGCGGAGTATCTTGAGTTCCTCGACCGTGCAAGGGCCTTCCTCGATCAACCGGAGATCGGTCGCCCGCTCATGCTCAGTGGCGACTTCATCGTCGGCTTCCCCACGGAAACCGACGAAGACTTCCAACTCACCAAGCAGTTCCTCGTGCGCTGCAACTACAAGAACGCGTTCATCTTCAAGTACTCGCCGCGGCCCGGCACCATCGCGTACGACAAGATGGCCGACGATGTGCCCGAAGAAGTGAAGCGCACCCGCAATAACGAACTGCTTGCACTGCAGAACAAGATCGCCGATGAAATCAGCCGCGAACAGATCGGCCGCACCTTCGATGTGATGGTCGAAGGCCTCAGCCGCCAGACACTCAAGAAGGCAGGCAAGACCAGCAGCGATATCCGCAAGGCCGGCCAGGTCGCCATCACCATCGGCGGCCGCAGCCTCGATGCAATCGAAGACACGAACGACGACGCCTGCTGCACCACCGGTGCCTGCGACACTGCGAGTGGGAGTGGGGGCGTGATGGGTGTCGCCGAAACCGTCCAACTCGCATGCCGCACCGATGGCGACCTGATCGTCTTCATCGATCAGCCCGGCGCGACCGCCCAAGATCTCATTGGCCGCATCGTCAAGGCCCGCATCACCGGTGCGAACAACCTGAGTCTGCAAGGTGAGTTGGTCAACTGAGCGATTCCCACCGTTTGCCCGCAGCCTTCGTCCCTACCCTCTTCCGCTTGAAGTATCGCATCTCCAAATCCTTCGAAGTCGAGTCAGGCCACATGCTCATGAAGCATCCGGGCCGCTGCAAGTTCCCGCACGGCCACTCCCGCCGGGTCGAGGTCGTCGTCTCGGCCCCCTTCCTCGACGAGAACGACATGGTGTGCGACTTCAAGGCCCTCAAGCTTGCCGTCAGCGAGTTTGTGGATCGCTTTGACCACAGTCTTGCCGTCAACTCGCAAGACGATCGTGCCAAAGGTTTTATGGGAACCGGCAATCTCGCTGAACGCATTATCTTGGTGCCCAACCAAGATCCGACGACGGAAGTCATGGCCCGCCTCATCTATGAGGAACTGGCGGGCAAGATCGGTCAGTCGTTCACGGCCAAAGACGGCAACGTCTACCGCCTGCCCGCCGGTCTCACGGTTGAGCGCGTCCGCGTGACGGAAACCAGCTCGTCGTGGGCCGAGTATGGCATGTGAATCAGCCTTGGGCATCGGCGTTCAGGCATCGCTCGGATGCACGCCCTGCAACCCGGCGCCCGCAACCGAATCTAACGCACCATGAGCACAACCACTTCGACGCGTTCCCCCTCGTTCGCTCGTTCGCTTGTTCGCTCGCTCGCTCTCGGCGCCTGCGCGCTCGCCCTCACGGCGGGCACCCCCGCACTGGCGCAATCCACAAACGACACAGCAACTGCCGAGGACTTCGCTTTCGCCAAGCGTCTCTCGCGCGTCTTCAAGACTGTCGCTGAGCGCCGCGAGAAGTCCGTCGTGCACATCACCCAACTCCGCACCGTCACGCCTACCGACTGGTTCGGTCGGCCCGTTGGTCGCGCCAATCTCCAGCAGGCAGGTCTGGGCAGCGGCGTCATCGTCAGTGAAGATGGCGTCATCATCACCAACAACCACGTCATCCGCGGAGCTGACAAACTCCGCGTCAAGCTCAACGACGAGCGCGAGTACGACGCGCGCATTCTGGGCACCGATGAAGCAACCGACCTCGCCGTGCTGAAGATCGACGTCGAAGGCCAGTCTCTGCCCGCTGTCGACTTTGCTGACAGCGACCAGATCGAAGTGGGCGAGTGGGTTGTCGCGATCGGCAGTCCCTTTGGCCTCGACAACTCCGTCACGCAGGGCATCATCAGCGCCAAGGGCCGCACCGTCACCCCGCGCGAAACCGGCGTGAGTTTCGAAGACTACATCCAGACCGACGCTGCCATCAATCCAGGCAACTCGGGCGGCCCGCTGCTCAATCTCGAAGGCCAGATCGTCGGCATCAACACTGCCATTGCGAGCCGCACAGGCGGCTACGACGGCATCGGTTTCGCCATTCCCAGCAACACCGTCAAGAACGTGCTCGATTCCATCGTGCGTTCAGGCCGCGTCGCTCGCGGCTTCCTGGGTGTCGACATGGTCGACGAGCGCGACGGCGGCGTGGTCGTACAGAACGTCGTCGAAGGCAGCCCCGCTGACAAAGCCGGCCTCAAGAACGGTGACATCATCACCCGCTTCCAAGGTAACGCGTTGCCCTTGCAACGTCTTCGCAACGCCATCGCCGCAACGCCCGCCGGTAGCAAGGTGAATATCGAAGTCCGCCGCGACGGCGAGACTCGCACCGTGCAGGCCACGCTGGGCGATCTCAGCGCCGCCCGTGGTTTCGTTTACCTCAACGAACTCGGCATCGAAGTCGCCGCTGTGCCCGCGTCCAACATCCGCGGCCTCGAACTCGAGAACGAGACTGTCGTTGCGGTCGTCAACATCCAGGAAACCGGCCGCGCCGCGATGTCTGGCCTGCGAGAGAACGATCTGATCGTCAGCGTCAACGGCCGCGGCTACGACACCATCGATCAGTTGCGTGAGGCCCTCAGCAAGGTCGACTTCAGTGACGGCGTGCGCCTCAACGTGCTGCGGCCCATTGGCGACAACCGCTACCGCCGCGGTAATCTTGTTGTGCAGGATTGATCGACGAACCAGAGCAAGTCTTCACGAAGCGGCAGGCGTCGGGCCTGCCGTTTCTGTTGCGGGCTTACTCGCCGCACTCTCAGGCCGCCCCATTTCAAAGGCGCGAATCACAAAGTGCCCGCACGCGCACAGCAGCCCCATGGCAATGACGACGCCGATGCTCACCAGCGTCCACACGATCCACGCGGGCACCGCTTGCTGTGATGCCAGCGCATCGCGCCCCACGTACAGCCCGCCCACGATGATGGCCAGCGGCACGCCAGTGGCGACCGCGCGACCGATGAGTCCGATGCTCTGGCGGTTGCGACGCAGCACTTCAAAGCTCGCCAGTGCAACCAGCGCCGCCGCGATGCCGACCCGTGCGAGCATGACCATCTTCACATCGATCGATCGATCACCCCGCAGCTTGATGCCGCTGCGCACGGCGAGCCAACTCAAGAACCCAGCCGCAAAGACTGTCCCTGCGATGCACAGCAGTGTCATCGCCGGCCCCTCGGCAAACTTGCGTCGCAGAAACAGCACACCGAACACGCCCGCCATCGCGATGCATGCTTCCATGCCCACCAGCAGCCAGTAAGGCTGCGCACCGCGCAGCAGTGCGATGCCCGCGACACCCAGCGCCGACACCAACGCCGCCAAGGAAAGCAGCCCCGCCCCCACACGCGTCAACGCAAGCGGCGGCGGAACATTGGGCGACATTGTCTCAGCGGAGTCACTCATGGGTGGGACCAACAGTATCGGCGAGCTGCTGCCCGCCCGTTGGTCCCGTCGATACGAACCCCGGCCGCCCATCGGTTCGGAAAAAGTTCTCGCGCAAGAACCGCTCGTTGCGTCCGAATCATCGCGCAAGATGCGTACATAACCCGACTCTGAACCACTTCCGCTCAATCGCCTCTCAAACCACGCCGATCTCCTCTGTGCCCACGGATGGGCGCGATTCGCTACACACGGAGGTCGGTCATGCAAGGTCTCACCGAATTCGAACAGGTCGCCCAGCGTCTTTATGCCCGCGTGCTGAGCCAATGGGCCATGGACCTCATGGCCCTTCGTCGCGACGGCCTCCACGTTCCCAGCATCCGCACGGGGGATGACGACTTCGTCCAGCCCGCCTGGACCGGTGCCGTGACTGACGGCAAGCGGTGGGCAGGCGTCGACGCAACGCGCAACTTGCGCTGGAGGCCCACGCGCAAAGCTGCGTAAGGCACTGGTTTTGCGTGGACTTTCGGTTGTCATTCCCGATGGAACCCCCATCGACCACGGAAGGTGAAGCATGAGCGGCATCAGCACGAGCACCGGCGTCTTCAGCGGTATCGACAGCAAGTCCCTGATCGACCAGATTCTGGCGGTCGAGGGTCGGTCGCGCATCTTGGTGCAGCGACGCGTTGCGCAGTTGCAGCAGCAGAACGCCGCATACCTCGACATCAACTCGCGCCTCAGCAGCATCAAGACTGCAGCCAGCGCGTTCCGCCTTGAGAATCTCTTCAAGACCAAAGCCGCCACCAGTAGCAACGAAGACGCCCTGACCGCCACCGCCAGCAACAGCGCGGCGCCGGGTACGTATAGCGTGCGCGTCGAACGCCTCGTCAGCGCTCAGCAATTGCTTTCGCGCGGCTTCGCCGACCGCAACAACAGCGGCGTGGGCATGTCCAGCATCACCGTGGAAAGCGCCAAGGCCCGCCTCGATAACGATGTGGCTCTGGCCGACTTCAACGACGGTCAGGGCATCTCGCGCGGTCGCATTGTCGTCACTGCCGGCAGCGCGAGCGCGACGGTTGATCTGTCTCGCGCCACCACCGTCAACGACGTGCTCACCGCACTCAACGGCACGGGCACCCTCAACATCACCGCGACCGCTGAAGGCGGCCGGTTCGTCATCAAGGACAACGCGGGCGCCGTCGTCACCATTGCCAGTGCAGGTGGCGGCACCACTGCTGAAAGTCTGGGCATCGCAGGCACCGCCACGGGCACGCTTTCAGGCCAGACCGTCTACGGCATCAATCGCAACACCAGCCTCAGCACGCTGAATGACGGCAATGGCGTCAACACGCGTCTCAACACGGCGAGCGAGACCTTCACCAGCTTCGTCATCAACGTCGGCGCGACCGCCGTTAACGTCAACATCTCTGATGTGTACACGATGGACAACACACAGACGCCGCCCAAGCTCGTCAAGTCGGCCACTGCGCCGACGACAGTGGGGGGCGTGCTCGATCGCATGAACGCCGCTCTCAGTACCGCAGGCTTTAGCGATGTACAGGCCCGTGTCAACACCGCAGAAAATCGCATTGAGATCGTCGACACGACCGGCACACGCAACATCTCCGCGAGTGAAGCGCCCGGCGCATTTGCGAGCAGCACCGCACGCGATCTGGGCCTGCTCAACGGCTCGGGCACCACGCTCAACGGCTCTCGCGTCCTCGCGGGCATGAACAGCATTCTGTCTGACAGCCTCGCGGGCGGCCTTGGTATTCAGGGCGACGGTGCTCTCAACGTGCGATTGCGCGATGGTTCGACCTTCGCTGTGACATTGCCCTCAGGTGGCGACTTCAGCAGCGCGATGCGCGCGATCGAAACCGCCAGCGGCACGCTTCCCAACGGTCAGCCCAGGCTCAAAGTCTCGCTGAACCAGCGCGGCACGGGAATCCAAGTCGTCGACCAGACAGGCGGCACCGGCAATCTCATCATTCGGGGCACCGAAGATACCAACCCCGCCGACACCGTCATCGAAAACACAGCCGATTGGCTCGGTATTGAAACTTCCCTCACAGGCGTCGCTGCGACCACGGTCACCGGTCGCAACCTGCAGAAGCAGTACATCAGCGAAGCCACGCAGGTGAGCTCGCTCAATGGTGGCGCAGGCATCGGCATCGGCCGCTTCCGCATCACCGATAGCCAAGGCCAGATCGCCACCATTGACATTGGCGAAGACACCAAGACGCTGGGCGAACTCGTCCGCGAGATCAACGCTGCGACCAGCACGGGCACAGGTGGCGGCACGTCGCTGCTGGTCAAGGCCCGCATCAATGCGAACGGTGACGGCATCGAGCTCTACGACACCGGCACCGGCTCGGCCCGCATCAAGGTCGAAGATACCACCGGCTCCGTCGCTCGTTCGCTGGGCATCGCCGGCGCCGCCACGGGCACAGGCGTGGGTGATCTCAACCGCATCGACGGCTCGCAGGAGCGCACGATCACGTTTGCCGTGGGCGACACGCTTGATCAGGTCGTCACCAAAATCAACGAAGCAGGTGTGGGTGTGCAGGCCGCCGTCATGCGCGACGGCATCGGCAGCACGCCGTTCCGCCTGTCACTCACCGCACGAGATACCGGTTCCGCCGGTCGCATGGTTGTGGACCCCGGTGCGTTCAACTTGGGCCTCGCTCAGCTCGATGCCGGGCAGGATGCGTTGGCCTTCGTGGGTGGCGGTGATGTCGCCACTTCCATCGTTGCGACCAGCAGCACCAACACGCTCGACGGCGTGATTCCCGGCGTCAAGGTCGATCTCAAGGCGGTCACCGGCACCACGCCCGTTTCGCTCAGCATCGCGGGCGATACCGATCGCGTGCTCGAAGGCGTCAACGCCTTCATCAAGGCGTTCAACGACGCGTCCGGCCGCATCGACAAGCTCACTGAGTACAACGAAGAGAACGAAACCCGCGGCCCTCTGCTGGGCGACGGTGTCATCAACGAAGTCCGCTCGACGCTCTTCCGCCTCGTGGGTCAGCGTGCGCAGAACGTCAGCGGTCGTTATCAGCGATTGACCGACATCGGCATCACGGTCGCCGCCGGCGGCAAGGAACTGAAGTTCGACGAAGAGAAGTTCCGCAACGCTCTCGCGACCGATCCCGAAGCCGTCGAGCGTCTTTTCGCCAGCCGCACGCAGGTCAACGAAGGTCCGCGCGTCGTGTCGCAGGGCATCACCGTGAACCAGTCGGGCCCGGCACAGTTCAGCAGTCTGGGCATCATGGGTCAGTTCGAGCAGGCGATTGATCGCTACGTCGGCACCGTGTCGGGGACGCTCACCAGTCGCAGTCGCGGCCTCGACAGCCAGATCGGCATTCAGAACCGCCGCATCGAGGCTCTCACCGCTCGTCTCGACACGCGTCGCGGCATCCTCGAGCGTCAGTTCCAAGCCATGGAAACCACCATCGGCCGCCTGCAGACCCAGCAAAGCAGCCTTGGCACCATCGCGGCTGCCGCCGGCCGACGCTGATCCAGCAACGTAAACCCTCGCGTTGGCTGGGATAAAGCGCGAATTTCAGAAATTGCTCGTCGAAGTGTGTGAGCCAATAAACCCGCGTCTGAGTGAGACCGATAGAAAAGTCCATGCAGTACAGCGAGCAAACGACCAAGCCTGCCGGAACCGCTTTTGTGAACAACACAAAGACGCAGCAAGCCAACGCGTACCTGCGAACCAAGGTCATGAGCGCGAGCCCTGAAGAGCTCCGCCTCATGCTGCTCGACGGCGCGATCAAGTTCGCGCAGCAGGGTCGCGAAGGTCTGCTGCAGAAGAACTACGAGCAGAGCTTCACGGGTCTGTCAAGCTGCCGTGACATCGTCTTCGAACTCATGACGACGATCCGCGCCGAGATCAACCCCGAACTCGCCGCCAACATCAAGGGTCTCTACACCTTCATCTACACCCAGCTCATCGAAGGTTCGCACGAGAAGGACGTGGTGAAGGTCGACAAGGCCATCGAGTTGCTGCAGTATGAACGCGAAACCTGGGTGCTGCTCATGCAGCGTCTGGCCGATGAGCGCGCCGGCACCATTGCCCCGGTTCCCGCGCACATCGAAGGCGCCAAGTCCATCAGCGTGCAGGGCTGACGCATCGCGTGAGCTGCCGCCGCCACTCGTCATACACATAAGGCACGTTGAACTGTTCGTGCAACGCGCGAATATCGCGTAGCGCACGCTCTGTCAGTTCGTGCTGCCAGTCCTGCGCCGTTGCATCGCAGAAGTACACGCGGCATCCCAGCGGCTTGATGCCGTGCGAGCCACAAAGGTTGCCATCAAGATACGGACAATCGCCGCGTTCGCGTGCCGCGTCAATCGCCGCGATACTGAGCGTGTTTGCTCCGGCCCCCGCGGAGTTGCTCGCCTGCGGCAGTGACACATCCCTGCGCGTCGATGCCGTGTGCTGGTCGGGTACGACGTTGATGTTCGCGAGCGAGAGTTCCGCATCACGGTTCGCTCGTTGCACGCAGTAAGCCGCTTCCAGAAGCGTTACAAACAGATCATGCCCCGCCTTGCGAAAGTTGCAGCACCGCCCACTGGCCCAGCACGCGGGCCCACGTGCCGCGATCTCCTCGCTCACCTTGGCATAGATCGCTTCGAGTCGTGCGGCCACCGTCGGGTCCTGCGCCGCGAGCGATACTTGGCGAACTTGTTCATCAATATCGTGCATGCCGCAACGCCACAAGCCCATGAAAAAAGGGAGCGACCCACGTCAACTCCCTTCTGTCTTCTGTCTCGACCTTAGTGCCCAATGCCTAGTGCCCAGTGCCTTCTTTACATCCTGAACGCTTCCGCCACCTTGTGCAGGGCCTCGCCCACGATCCGCATGTGATCGTCGCTGAGGTCGTGGTGCATGGGCAGGGCGAGCACGCGGCTCGCCAAGCCGTCGGCGACGGGAGTGTCTTCGTTGCTGAATTCCGCCAGCGCGGGCTGGTGGGGTAGGCTGCGGGGGTAGTGGACTGCCGTGGGCACGCCTTCGGCCTTCAGCGCGTTCGCGAAGTCATCGCGTGTGCACGCAAACTTGCCGGGCGTGAGCTGCATCACGTAGAGGTGGTACACCGCTTCCGCGCCGGGGGTGATGGTGGGGGCGACGAGGCCGTCGATGCCCGCCAGCATCTTGTCGTACTTGCCGGCGTTGATGCGGCGCTGCGCCGTCTGCTGCGGCAGGCGATCAAGCCGCGACAGACCAATCGCGCCCGCCATGTCATTCATGCGGTAGTTGTACCCGATGTGCTCGTGCAGGTACTTGTCGGTTTCGCCGTGGCTGCGAAGCAGTTGAATGTCGCGTGCCAGCGAATCTTCGTTGCACGTGATGATGCCGCCTTCGCCCGTCGCCAGGTTCTTGGTGGCGTACATCGAGTAGGTCACGGCGTCACCAAACTCGCCCATGCCCTTGCCCTTGTACTTGGCGAGGTGGGCCTGAGCGCAGTCATACACCACGGCGAGGTTGTGCTTCTGGGCCAGAGCTTCGACCGCCGCGATATCCACCGGACAGCCGTACAGGTGCGTCGCGGCGATCGCCGTCGTGCGCTTGGTGACCTTGCGGGCCGCGTCGGCGATGTCAATCTGCATCGTGTCGGGCAGCGCATCAACAAAGATGGGAATCGCGCCGCGGGCCACGATCATGCTCACCGTTGCGATGTAGCTCCACGCGGGCACCAGGACTTCGTCGCCCGGCTGGATGAGCGGCTCGTACGCAAGCTGCAGCGCAACGGTGCCGTTGGCGCACGTCATGGCGTGCTTGCAGCCGGTCATCTCGGCCCACTTGGCCTCAAACGCAGCGCACTGGCTGGCGGCGCGAAGCATGCCGCTGTCGAGCACTTTCATCACGGCGGCCTTGTCTTCCGCCGTCAAAGCGGTTGACATGAACGGAACGGCCTTGTCGCTCACGGGCTTGGCGCCGTTGACGGCCAGCAGCTTCTGGCGTTCATCGCGGCGGGCGGAGCGGGGGAAGGTGGGCGAATGGGCAACTTGCGTCACAGCGAGACCTTTCTCATGCCCCAAAGCGTGCGTCTGTCACGCGGGGGAAGCAGATGGTAGCGGCAAAATCGCTCCGCGCGCGTCCGCATCGCGTGGTGATCACGCCTGACAACCGGCGAAAACACGTGCTTTCACGTGCCCGGGGGGTGCCGCCGCACACGCTTTGGCTGTTCCGCCAGCGGCAGCGGCGCATCGTCCGTGTTTTGCGGCATGATCACGTGCGTTCCCAGCTTGGGCTTGGGCGGCGGCGGTGTGTCAGGCATCGTGAGCGGAGGCATGACTTCCGGCACATCCGCCGCGGGCTCGGGCACAGGCATGCTGCGATACAACGCGGCCTTCTTCTCCATGATCGCCTGCTGCGAAAGCGTGAACGACTCCGCGTTCTTGATCGCCCAGCGGCCCATGTCAACAAACACCAGCGTGTTCCACGCAAACATGCCCAGGCCGACGACAAAGCCGACCAGCCCCATCCAGCCCAGCGGGATGCACAGAAAAATCAGCGGCGGGTACTTGGTCATGGGCACCAGCCACAGAAAAACGAGCATGAGAATCGGTCCGCCGATCATGCAGAAAACCGCCGTGCGCAGCCGCGCGCCAAGATCAACATCCTGAGCCCAGTCCGCCAGGCGCGCCATGTACACCGCCAGCATCGCCGGCCCCACGAGCGAGCCCAGCATCAATGCGCTGCCGAAGATCTGCAGACCCAGCATGATCGGCGTTCGCGCAGGCGCGCCCGCCCGCAACTGCCCGATCGGCATGTTGGCCGCGCCGGGCGCGTTCATCCACGCGTTGACGGCGGTGGTGTGCATGATGTGGCCCAGCGCGAACATCGCGGCTCCTAGCGCAACGCCCACGTGGGCCCAGCGCGCCACGTGCCGCACCCTGTTCCATTCCTTCGTGGTGTTGATGCCCGCGGGCTTGCCCAGTTGCCGCGGCATCGTGACCAGCCACACGCCCCACACCCACGTGGCCAGCCCCAGTACCAGCAGCAGCGCGGCCCAATCGAGCTGCTCTGCGCCAAATCCCACGATGGGCGTGACGATGAACGTGATCACGCCGCCCGCCAGCAGCATCCAGCAGCCCCAGACAAACGCGCGCAGATACGTCATGGGCGCTTCCGTCATCGCGCCGCCCGCGAATGCCGCGCGCGTGACGCCGATGACCACGCTGCCGCACTCAGGACACCGCGCTGCGTCCTTGAGCCCCGTCAACTCGTACCCACATTGCCCGCACGTGGCCTGCGAGGCCAGTTGCTTGGGCCGACCGGAGAAGCCGGGGATGTAGAACGTGCCGTGCATGGGCGGGGGAAGCGCGAACGAGCGAACAAGCGGACGAGCGAACGAGGGGCAAGGCCATCACGCTGCCGGTGGGCAAGTGTTGGGGCTCTGAAGCACGAGCGAGGCGGCTGCGTGAAGAACCAATGCGGCTGCATCAGGAACGAATGCGGCCGCGTGAAGAACGAATGCGGCCGTATCAGGAACGAAGACGACCGCATCAGGAGCTCATCCGGCCGCATCAGGAACCAATGCGACCGCATCAGGAGCTGATCCGGCCGCATCAGGAACCAACGCGGCCGCATCAGCAGTTGATGCGGGCGAGCAGGTCGCGTGCGCTCGCGCAACTTCGACACCGCCGGGCTCGAAAATCCCGAACGCGCGGCGAAAATGCCCGCATAATCCCACCTGCACACCAAACAGCCTGCGACTGCCGGTCGCCGCCTCGCTCGTGCCAGGTCTTTCGCCCGCCGCCGCCGCGCTGCGGCTAACGTGGACCATGTCCAGCCCCACCAACCCGCCGCGATGGACCGGTGATGCCCTCTGGGCCCTCGCCCTGCCGCTGGCGGCCCTGCTGTTCATCCTCTCGATGCGTGTCTTCGCGCCCGCATCGGCGGCTGCATCCGCTGGCCCGGGCACGCCGCCGCGCCACGAGGCTGGCTTCGCCATCGCCGTGATCGCCGCGTGCCTCATCGTGCTCACGCTCTGCTGGCGCGGGTTTGAGTTCTTGCTCTGGCTGCGCTTTCCCACCGCAAATCAGCACACTGTCGCAGCGCGCATCGCCGCGGCGATCGCGATTGCGGGCCTGCTCGTGCAGGTGCCCGTCATGCTGCTGGTCAAGTAGCCGCCGCGCGGTGGGCACGTCGCCATCGCGTGATTTTCACCTACACTTTTTGCATGCCCACCGCGACCGAAGGTTTCATTCACGCCACCGCTTCCGTTGATCCCGCCGCACAACTGGGCAGAAACGTCAAGATCGGCCCCGGCTGCATCATCCGCGGCAATGTCACGCTGGGCGATGATGTCGAACTGGTCGCCAACGTCTTCATCGAAGGCCCGACCGTCATCGGGGCCCGCACCATTCTCTATCCCGGCGCGTGCATCGGTTTTCCGCCCCAGGACTACAAGTTCAAGATGGGCATGGCAACCGCCGGCGTCGTCATCGGCGAAGACTGTCTCATTCGCGAGCACGCCACCGTGCACGCCGCCAGCAAGCTTGATGCCCCCACACGCGTGGGCAACAAGTGCTTTCTGATGGTCAACAGCCACCTCGGCCACGACACCGTCATCGGCAACAACGTGGTGCTCGTGAACAGCGTGCTGCTCGCCGGGCACGTGCAGGTTGGTGACAACGTGACCATGGGCGGCGCGGCCGCGGTGCACCAGTTCTGCCGCGTGGGCCGTCTTGCCATGGTCTCCGGTTTGACCGCCGTGAGCCTGGATGTTCCGCCCTTCTGCATCTGCGTCAATCGCAACGATCTTGTCGGCCTCAACGCCGTGGGCCTGCGCCGCAACGGCGTGCCGCGCGAAGACATCACGCTGTTGCGCAAAGCCTTCCGCCTCGCGCTGGCCGCGCGTCTGCCGCGTCAGGAGATGCTCGACGTGCTCGCTCCCCTGGCCGCCACCAGTCCCTTTGTGAACGAACTGCGCGAGTTCGTCGCCACCACCAAGCGCGGCATCGCCCCCGCCCGCATGGATACATCCGGCGACGAGGAGTGAGCTCGCGTTCTTGTTCGCCCCGCTTTGCCGACTACGCGCACCATGCACGCCGCTGATCCAACTCTTTCGCTCTGCGTCTTGAGCAGCAGCAGCAGCGGCAACTGCTCCGCCTTGGTTGTCACGCGCGGCGACAAGCGTGAACTCTGGCTGATTGACCTGGGCCTGAGCCCGCGTCGCACCCGCACCTTGCTATCGCAGCAAAATCTCGCCGACGTCCCAATCTCCGGTGCATTACTCACGCACCTGGATCACGATCACATCCACCAAGGCTGGATCGGCGGCCTGCCGCAGTCCTGGCGCGTCTGCCTGCACGTGCGCCACGAGCCCCGCGCTGGCGGCATGGGCCTCTTGCATCACGCGTGCGACGTCTACCACGAGGCGTTCACCCTCGGCAGCGATGATGTGCGGGTGCAGCCACTCATCTGCTCGCACGATGACTGGGGCAGCGTCGCGTTTCGCATCGCAAGCCCCACAGGCGAACTCGGTTTCGCCACCGACATCGGTCGGCCCACGCCCCAACTTGTCAATCACCTGCGCGATGTCGACGCGCTCGCCATCGAAAGCAACTACTGCCCGCAGATGCAGGCCGCCAGCCCGCGCCCCGCGTTTCTCAAGGATCGCATCACCGGCGGCCACGGCCACCTGAGCAACGAGCAGTCGGCCCAGCTCGCTCGCCAGATTCGTCCCGCCCGCGACATCGTGCTGCTGCACTTAAGCCGCGACTGCAACACGCCCGACCTCGCCGCGAGCCATCACCGCGATGCATCGCGTCCGCACGTGCGCGTCACCATCGCTTCGCCGCTTGATCCCACGCCCTTGATTGAAGTGAAGCGCAGCGACGGACACGTGCCCGCCACGCTCTGGGGCTGATGCGATCAGTTCGCGTTCGCCAGTCCGCGCATGCGATGTTGCTCGGTCTCCGTCAACTGCACCAGCGGGTCCAGCCGAAGTCGCTCGCTTACTTCCAGAGCTGTTTTCGCCCACTGACTGGCCTTGGCCTTGTCGCCAAGCAACGCGGCTGCATCTGCGATCTTCACCGCATGCAACGTGTTGTGCGGCGCAAGTTCGTGCGCCCGCGTCCAGTTGTCGATGGCCGCTTGCCAGTCGCGTGTGCGCATCGCGTCATCGGTCGTCACCCGCGCCGCGCGTTCTGCATACAGCGTGCCCAGCCAGCTCCAATAGGTTGTCTTGCGTGCCAGCGGCTCGCCAAACTGCCGCATCGTCAGGATCGGTGCATCCATCTCGGCTGGGGGCACGTCACCTGTTTCGAGCTTTGCTGCCAACAGCTGCATCTGCACCGTGCTGAGCGCACGCACGGTGCCCAGGTGGCTGCCATTACTGCGCGCCGCACGGTCCATCGCCGCGGCAACGCCCGGCAGCACCTTCGTCTTCGCCGCTTCCAGGGCGCGGTCAATGCCCGTTGGCGTGGTAGGCACCGCCCGACCAACAAACGCCGCCAAGTCTTTGCTGAGTGATTCCACTGCGGCGGGCGAAGCACCGCCCGTCGCAAGTTCGTTGCGCCGCATGACAAGATCTCGCACCACCGCCGCCTCATCCGCCGCCCGCCGCAGCGAACTTTCCCACCCGCGCGCCTTCATCCACCAGAACGCGCAGCCCAGCATGTACACGCCGCAAAGCAATACCAGCAGCGTTGCGATGTGCTTGCCACTCAGCACCAGTGCTGTCACCTTACTCGGCAGTGGGGGAGCCGTCATCTCACGCATCCGCGGCGCGAGTGAGCCCGCAGCCAGCAGCAGCGCAAGTCCCCACATCATCGCCCCCGGCTGCGTGCCCGACAGTTCAATCTGCGATTGCGCGATGAACGCCAGCGCCGCCGCACCGAGCGCCAGCGCGCCAGCCCGGGCCGATTGCGCCGCAACCATCGCCGCTGCCACGCCCACGACGCCGCCCACGCCCAGCGCGAGGATGCGCAAGCCCACCATGTCAATCAGCGGCGCAGCTCGCTCCAGATATCCCGCCGCAATGGCGGCAAACGCCAGCACGACAAACGCCGGGCGAGCGACCTCTCGCACAGTGAGCGACGGCGATGCATCATCGCGCGTCGCAACCGCCGCGCCCGCTCGCCACGCGAAGAAGAGCCACAAGCCCGCCAGTCCCAGTCCGCCCATGCCCAGCGTCGCGATCAGATCCACCAGCACACTGTGAGGCAGCGCGACCTCTTCGGGGCTCAGCGGATTCTTCGCGAGCAAGTACGCATCCTTGAATCCCGCTGGCCCCGTGCCCGTCAACGGATGCTGCGCTGCGATGCGCACCGCTGCTTCCATATACATGCTGCGGAACCAGATCGACAGCTCGCCCAGTCGCTCGCCCAGTACGCCGCGCACCGCGACTGCCAGCAAAACAAGCCCAACCACCGCCGGGCCAACGAATGCCGCGCCGCGATCGATGAGCTTCGCGAGTTGCTCACGCCGAGCAGCGATCATCACTGCACCAAGTACCACAGCGCCCAATGCAAACGCCGCATAGCCGCCCTTGGCGCCCGCCAGCACCACGCCGCCCGCGCAGGCAACCAGCCCGGCAACCACGCTCGCAAAGATCCACTGCGGCAACGCATCGCGGGTGTGACGCAGCTTCCATGCATGCGCTGCAAGCCCCGCCAGCAGCACGCCGCACGCTGCGCACAGCGTCGCGGCGACATTGGCCATGCCAAACCACCCCGTCGCTTCCGCCTGACTGATGCGCCGCGTGAACGCGCGGGCCATCGGGCTGTCAGGGCTCCACCCTTGTGCTGCGAAGTACGCTTCCTTATTGGCGTTGAACGTCGCCATCGTCTGCGCATGCTCGACAAACACCTGATACACGCCCCGCAAGCTCGTCGCCACCGCAACCGCCACCACCGTGGTCACCACCAGCGCTCGCGCTCGTGCGCTGTCACGCAACACGCTCACCATCGCAACGCTCGCGATGAAGTTGCTCAGCCAATGCACTCCCAGCGTCGCGTTGTCCATCGCATCAGTCGCGCGCGGGTTGATGTGTGCCAGCAGCACCGTGCCCGCCAGCCCCAGCACGCCGCACTGCCACCACGCGGGGCCGCGCTTCTGTGCAATTTGCACACACAGCATCACGGCGCTCGCCAGCAGCGTGAAGGCATCAATCACAAATGACCACTTGGGCGTGATCGCCAGCGGCGGCGCGCTTGTTGCAAGGACATCCGCCGACGCATATGGAAACGGATCGGTGCCGATGACGCACCGCAGAGCCATCGCCGCCAAGATGCAGGCCGCACCCGCCAGCGAGATTCGATCCATCACACGCTCATGCATACCGCATCGTTGGCAGGCTCGCTTCTCGCCGCAAACCGCTAGATGTTTCGCAGCACCATGGAGATGGCCTTGGGATAGGTATCACACTCCACGCCAAAGACGCGCGCCGCCAACGAATCGGGCGTGTCGTCCGCCAGCACGGGGCATCGCCCCTGCAAGATGATCTGACCGGTGTCGTATTGCTCGTCGCAGTAGTGCACCGTGCAGCCGCTCTCGCTCTCACCCGCGGCGATAACGGCTTCGTGCACGTGCATGCCATGCATGCCCTTGCCGCCAAACTTGGGCAAGAGCGCGGGGTGAATATTGATGATCCGCCGCGAAAAGCCCGCGGGAATGCGCACAATCTTGAGGTAGCCCGCCAGCACCACCAGATCAATCGCGTGTTCACGCAGCGTTGTGCCTAATGCATCTGCACTGATCACGCCGGGCATCGTCACCACATGCAAACCACGCTGCTCGCATCGCTCGATGCCCGTGCACGGACCGCTGGCGATGACCAACGCGATACGCGCGGGCAGTTCGCCGCGATCAATGGCGTCTTGCAAGTTCAGCACGGTGCGGCCGCCGCCGGAAATCATGCAGCACAGCCGCGCGGGGTTGGTAGGGCTCCATGTCATCGCTTACTCGTGCACGGTCGGGGGCGAGCGGAAGGGAATGGGTGTGCCGTTGGCATCAACGCTCACCAGCACGATCTGCGCGCTGGTGACGGGCACGCACTGGCCGGTCGTGAATCGCTCGGCTTCCACTTCCACCGCGATGGTCACGCTCTTGGTCCCCTCGCGGATCGTCGTGGTGTACAGATTGATGATGTCGCCGACATGCACCGGAGCCTTGAAGTCCACGCGATCAAGCGACGCCGTGACCCAGCGGTGCGCGCCGTGCTTGCGAGCCTGCACGAAGCCGGCCTGGTCGATGTATGCGAGAATGATGCCGCCGAAGATGGTGCCGTAGTGATTGGTGTCACGCGGCAGCGTGGCGATGCGAAGTGCGAGCGAGCGGGGCATGATCGAGGGTAGGGACATCGCGCATGGCTTTCTGCCATTTGCATGTCACGCGAACTCGTCCATCATCGCGGGCACGACGATTTGCTTCACATTCGTGCGGCGGCTCAAACGCAGTACGGCATCAACAAGTGTCGCAATATCGTCCAGCGGAATCGCGCGGTGTGCCTCTTCCGGCCCCAGATCGCTCAGTACCTCGGGTGTTGCCATGTACCCCGGCTCGATGATCGTCACGCCGATGCGGTCTGCCCTCAGGCTCTCGCGAAGCGCATGCACCATGCCTCGCTTCGCAAAGTTGCTGGCGGCGAACGCCACTTCCTTGGTGCCGCTGTTCTCAAGACCGCTCACGCTGCCGATCACGATGATCTTCGGGTTGTCACTGGCCTGTAAGTTGGGCAACAGTCGCTTGATGAGCATGATGCTTGTCGCGACATTCACAGTAAGGATGCGAGCAGTCTCGTCATCAATGGCGTGTTGAAAGCTGTACGCATCGCTGAAAGCGTGCGACTCCCAGATCCCGACGTTTGCAATGATTGCATCGAGTGGCGTCGTGCCGATCGCGTGTGCAATCGCATCTACTGCGAGAGACGACCGCGCGAGATCAGTTGCGATCCACGTAGCTTCTGCAAGCAACCCCTCTCGCGAGGGCTGGCGAGCGACCAGATACAGCGCATCACCCGCGCGATGCCGATGTTCTGCCAGCGCCTGCCCCAAACCGCGGCTGGCACCGGTAATCAGCGTCGTTCGCCCCGTTCGAACGTGCTCCAAACTCATCGAATCACCTCAATACTGGCAGTATGCAAAAGCCGCGCCTCGCGCAGCATCGCCATCGCTTCCACTGCGTCCTGCGCACTGAACGCATCACGCTCGTAGCTGTCGACATCAAACACGCCGATGCACCGCTGCGGCGCGGGGCCATCAAGGTCATAAATCGGCACGACAAGCTCGCTGATGTCGCGGGGATCGCACGCGATGTAGTTCTCGCCCAGCACCTTCACGTCGGGCACGATGAACGTCTTGCGGTCGCGCCAGCCGCGCCCGCACATGCCCTGTACGCCGATGGGGCTGCATGCCGGCTTGGGTTCGCGGCAAATCAGCGTCATGCTCTCATCGCCCTCGTCAATCAGGTAGAAGCCGCACCAGCTCGTATGTCGACGCGGACCGGGCTTGTCGTGACCAAAGCGCGACCAGTACGCGTTGACCACGCTTTGCATGCGTTGCAGCAGCGTGGGTGACGCGGCGATCAGCGGGTGCAGGTCATTCAAGTCGTTGGTGGAGTGCATGGTCGGCTCCGTGCAGAGTGAAGTGTGTGCAAGTGATCAGCGGCGATGGATTCGTCATGGCCGCACGTACGGGTTCGATTGCTTCTCGCGGCCGATCGTGGTCGCCGGCCCGTGGCCCGGATGCACCACGGTTGCATCAGGCAGCGTGTACAGCTTGCGGCGAATCGACGCTTCGAGGGTGTCAAAGCTGCTGCCCGGAAAGTCGGTGCGTCCGATGCTGCCCGCAAAGAGCGCGTCGCCACCGATGACAACGCCCGCCGATGCCAGCGCAATGGACCCGGGACTGTGGCCCGGCACGTGCAGCACGCGCCATGTCTGCTCGCCCATCGACAGTTCATCACCGTCGTGCAATAAACGCGATGCATCGGGCAGACTCACAGGCATGCCGAACGCTGAGCTGAGATTGCGTTCTGGATCACCCAGCCACGCCGTTTCGGCTTCGTGGATCCACACAGGCAGCGGGCCCAGCGCCTTCTGCACATCAGCGATGCCCGCGATGTGATCCACGTGTGCGTGTGTCAGCACGATGGCATCAACGGTCAATTGCTTGTCGCGCACAAACGCGATGACCGGCGCAGGACCGAACGACGGATCAACAACCCAGCAGCGCGTGCCATGACCCACGACATACGTGTTGGTCGCAAACAGCCCCAGCGCAAAACCCTTCAAGATCGAATCGCTCATAGAACTTCCGCCACCACTTCGTCACTTCGTGCCTGGTTGCCTACGTGCCTCTGTGCCTTCACCGCTCCACCTTCTTCTCCAGCGCCTTGCCCATACTCATGCGCAGGTGCACAAACCCAGCCGCACCAACCATGCTGACGACGAGAGCAAAGACCTGCACCCACAGGTGAGCATCCGCGCCGCGGTCCTTGAGAGCTTCATAGGCTGCGGTCACGCTCAGCGGCGCGAGCAGGCCCCGCAACCCGTTCAAAGTCACGTGCGTCGCCATGTACTTGCTGGTTTCGCTAGGGCGTGCAAAGTCCACATGTCCCAAGTTCCAAGCCAGGCTGCCGCCGCCGAAGCCAAAGCCCATGAGCGCCGCCGCGATGAAGTACCAGGGCAACTGGTGCGTCGCGGCGCCGATGGTGTAAAAGACGCTGGCGATCACAAACGTCCAGCTATGCACCGCGCGGAAGCGCACGACGTGAGCGCGATCGAGGAACCGCCGCCACACGGGAATGCCGATGAGTGTCGCGATGCACGGAATGCTGCTGGTAATGAGCACGCTATGGAAATAGCCCAGCCCGTGATCTTCCTTCAGCGCGATGACCATGGTGGGCATCACCGTGAGATTGCCAAAGCCTAGCACGAACATCCACAACATGAACTGCGCGTACCACTTGTCCTTGCGGAGCACTTCCCACACGGCAATGGGGCCGCGCCAGGGCTTCATCACCTTGTCGCCACCTTCTTGCAGTTCTTCGCGTAGTAACTTGGCTTCGTGCCGCACGCGTGTACGCGAGAAGATGAGCACGCCGATCAGCCCCAGCCCCGCGGCGACCGGCAGAAAAACGCGATACGCCTCGGCATTCCAGTCCAGCACGCGCGACATGACCATGCCGACGATGGCCACGCACACCACTTGAATGCCGCTGATGATGCCAACTGCACGCATCCGCGTTTCGCGCGGATAGTTGGCTCGCCACACAGTGGGTCGCAGCGTGATAACGCCCGACCAGCACACGCGCGCGGCAAGTACCAGCAAGAGCAATGCCACAAGACCGAACATGCCCGTGGTGGGCAACAGCGCGATGAGACCGATGCACGCGACGACCCCGGCGTACATCCAGGTCATCATGTTGACCTTGGGCCGGGCGTGACTCGCGCTGGACCAGAAGAAGCTCAGAATGTTGGCCAGTTCACCCATCGCGGCGAGCAGGCCCACCAGCACGTTGAGTGTGCCGCGCGAAACGCTGTCGGCGAAGGCGTGCTTGGCGAACACGGCAATCACGCCGCCCTCGATGGTGGCCATCGCCAGCATGATGAAGAGCGTCGCGACGATCTCGCGCGAAAGGGCGACGCGGGAGCCCGCGCGGACTTCGTCCGGAACAAACCACGACGCGGCGCGGACGGCCGGCTCTGCCATGGATTGGAATGGCGCGAGAGCGCCGGCGATCTTCATACAGGTGCTCGACGTCCGCATCCGTGCGACGCAATGAGCGTGCAATCGTAACGAGGTGGCGTGCGGAAGCGCGGGAAGTCAAAGCCGTCCGCCGCAAGCTCTTGGATGCACAAGACTGGGAAGATGTCACACAATAACCACGCGGCGTGCATTATCAGCCCCGAACGCTGCATGCACAGAAACGCATGAAATCCCCTGTATGGCGACATCTTTGCGCACATCTCAAAAACACTCAAAGCACGGGATACCAACTTGCCGAACCGAATGGGACGTTGTACGAATGATGTGTTAGCAGTTTCCTTCCTTTGCTTCGCTCGTCCTTCACGCCTCGCCTCTCCCAGAGCCTTCTCACATGACCACGCCCACCGCAGCTTCCCGTTCCGTCAGCCCCAGCATTCACGAGCCGGGCAAGCCGTACATCCTCGGGACGGGCGGTGATGAAACGTTCCGCCTGGGCCTGCAGCACCGCCTGTGGAGTGCGGCGGCTCACGCGCTGTGGGAGAAGTCCGGCGTGCAGCCGGGCAGCACGGTCATGGACGTCGGCTGCGGTCCCGGTCACGCGACGATGGACCTGAGTCAGATCGTCGGCCCCAATGGTCGCGTGATCGCGGTGGATGAGTCGGCGGCGTTTCTCAAACAGGTGCTCGATGGCGCGTCGGCGCGGCGCGTGAACAACGTGGAGCGCGTGCTGGGTGATGTGCAGGAACTGGGCGAGTGCCTGGAAGGCAATGAGTCGATCGATGTCGCGTATGCACGCTGGGTCTTCTGCTTCGTGAGTGATCCTGAGGCGGTCATCACCGGGCTCAAGCCATTCATGAAGAAGGGCGCGCGGCTGGCAGTGCATGATTACTTCAACTACGAACGCAGCATGACGCTCGCGCCGCGGCGTGAGGCGTTTACCAAGGTTGTGCAGGCGGTCGCCGCGAGTTGGCGCAGCCGCGGCGGCGACACCGATGTGATGGGCAAGCTTCCGGGCTTGCTCGTGAAGCATGGCTTCAAGATCACGCACATGGATGTGCTGCAGCGCATCGCGCGGCCTGGCACCACCATGTGGCACTGGCCCGACAGCTTCTTCCACAACTTCATCCCCAAGCTGGTGCAGGGTGGGTTCATCACTGATGATGAAGCAACGGCAGCGCTGCAAGCATGGACCGATGCCGGCCGCGACCCGGCGAGCTTCATTCAATTGCCGCCGGTGTATGAGTTGATTGCCGAGAAGCTGTGAAGAGAAGGCACTTGGCATTGGGCTGAAGGCAGCAAAGGCAATGCGATACCGGTGCCGCTTTGGTGGCTGCCGCATGCTTTGTGTAATGTGATCGGCTTTGGACGTCCGCGTATCCGGGATGATCGGCCAGACGTTACTCGGAAGAGCAACGCGGCTAGAGGATCGTGAGCGTGATCTTGGGGCCGGCGAGGGCTTTGGAGACGGGGCAACTGGCTTTGGCGGTTTCGGCGTGTTGCTTGAAGGTTGCGGCATCCATGCCAGGGACGTTGCCTTTGAGTTCGAGCTCGATGCGAGGAATCGCGAAGCCGGGGCCGTCTTTTTCGAGATGGACTTTGGCGGTGGTTTCGAGGGACGCGGCGGGGTGGCCGGCGGCGGCGAGGAGCGCGGAGAGTTGCATCGTGAAGCAACCGGCGTGGGCGGCGGCGATGAGTTCTTCGGGGTTGGTGCCTTTGCCTGCGCCGGGTTCGCCGGTGCGCACGCGGAAGTCGTAGGGCGCGTCGAGCGTGCCGCTTTGCGTGGTGATGTGGCCTTTGCCTTCGGTGAGGTTGCCTGACCAGCGAGCGAGAGCGGTGCGTGCGGGCATGTGAAATCTCCTTCGATGCAGCGTAGCAGAAGCGGCGTGTGCGTCCGTGCCCGGGTTGGGTGCTGCGGTTGAAGATTGTGTGAGCGCGTCAGCGGCGAGCGTTGCGCGCAGTGTCCAGGATTTCGGCGACGATGACGTTGTACTCGAGGCTGGAAAGTGGATCGACTTCGCACTCGCCGCGCACAACGCTGCGGAGGTAGGTCCATTCGTTCTCGAGGTGGGTTGGCTTCGCTTGCGGTGTGCGCGCGATGAGCGGGCCGTTCTCGTCGCGGGTGTGGAGATCGTCCCACTTGCCGGTGTGGATGGAGCCGCGTTCTGTGTGGAGGTCCATTTCTTTGTTGTCGTGGGTCCATGCCCATGAGGCTTGGATGACGACGGTGGCGGTGGGGTAGGTGAGGATGATGGTTGCGTCGTCGTCGACGTGCGGGTAGATGTCGGGTTTGAGGGTGGTGACGCTGGCTGTGATGCTCTGGGGGCGCTCGCCTTGCATGAGCCATGTTGCGAGGACAGCGCCGTAGCAGCCAAAGTCGACGACTGCACCGCCGCCATTTTCGGCGGGATCGGTGAGCCACGCGAGGAACTCTGGAGTGCAGCCGATTTCCTTCGGGCCTTTGTGGCCGTGGCGGAAGATCATGCGGCGGATGGGGGCGCGGGTGCCGTCATCGACGAGGCGCTTGGCTTCGCGGACGGAGGCGTACCAACTGGTCTCGAAATTGGTGAGGGTGAGGACGCGATGTTGGCGCGTGAGGGCGGCAATGCGATCGGCGTCGGACTTGGTGTAGGCGAGGGGCTTTTCGAGCAGTGTGTGGACGCCGCGCGGGGCGCAGGCTTCGACGGCGGCGAGGTGATCTGCGATCGAGGTCATGACGCTAACGGCTTCGGGCTTAGCGGCGTCGAGCATGGCTGCGGTGTCGGCGTGATAGAGCGAGGCGTCGAGTTTGTATTTCGCGGCGAGGCGATCAAAGAGGGCGCGGTTGGGTTCGGCGATGCCGACAATGGTGATGTCGCTGCGCTGCGAGGCTTGCCAGAGGAGGCCTTCGACGTGTCCATGCACGAGCCCGATGATGCCGATGCGGAGTGGGCCGGTGTGGGTGGAGAAGTTGATTGGGGCGGTGGCGGGTTGCTGCTGGGCGAGGGCTGAGAGCGGGGTGATGAGGGTGCAGAGCGAAATGAGGAAAGAGAGCAAGAGCGGCGTCGGATGGGGCATGGGGCAGCATAGGGATTTTCATACCCGGTGCGGCTGTGGAAGCGCGGCGAAGAAGGCAAGAAGGCATCAAGGCATCAAGGCATCCAGGCATTCAGGCATTCAGGCATCAAGTGAGTTACTTGATGGCTTGGGCGATCCAGCCGCCGGCGAGGATCCAGTTGGGATCTGTTTCGTCGAAGAGGACGACGGCTTGGCCTGGGGCGACGGCGGTTTGCTTGTCGTCGAAGGTGACGTAGAACATGCCGGTGCGGCCGGAGGGGCCGGGCGATGTTGCGTCGGGCAAAGTGGTCACTGTGGCGGGGACGGCGGGGGAGTTGTAGCGGTATTTGGCGAAGACGCGGCGTGGCTGTGATGGCGGGTCGATGAGCCAGTTGGCTTCGGCGACGGTGCAGCCGGTTGACTTGAGATCGTCTTCGGTGCCGACGGTGACGGTGTTGGTTTTTGGGTCTTTGTGCGTGACGTAGATGCGGTAACCGAGCGCGACGCTGAGGCCGCGGCGCTGGCCGATGGTGAAGTGGTGCTGGCCATCGTGCTCGCCCACGACATTGCCATCGCGGTCGATGACGTTGCCTGGCTTCACGACGTCGGGGCGTTTCTTGGCGACCAGGCTCGCGTAGTCGTTGTCGGGGACGAAGCAGATTTCCTGGCTGTCGGGCTTGTCGAAGACGGGGAGGTTGAACTCACGCGCGAGTTCGCGCACGCGGGTTTTGTGGAGGCCGCCGATGGGGAGCATCATCTCGGCGAGGCGTTCGCGCGGTGCGCCGAAGAGGACGTAGCTTTGGTCTTTGCTGGCGTCGAGGCCGCGGTAGAGGCGCGGGGTGCCTTCGGCATCGTGTTCAATGCGGGCGTAGTGGCCACTGGCGACGAAATCGGCGCCGATCTGCTTGGCGTATTCGTGGAGCTTGCCGAATTTGAGCCAGTCGTTGCAACGGACGCAGGGGTTGGGCGTGCGGCCGTTGGCGTACTCGTCGACGAAGTAGTCGATGATGCGGCCGAAGTCTTTCTTGAAGTTGCAGACGTAGAAAGGGATGCCGAGTTGCGCGGCGACGAGGCGTGCGTCGGCGGCGTCGTTGATCGAGCAGCAACCTTGGTGGCCGATCTTGATGGTTTTGGTCGGCGCGCTGTTGTTGTTGAGTTCGCAGGCTTGCTCGTAGGGCATCAGCTCGTCGAGAGTTTCGCCCGGGGAGCCGAGGCGCATGAAGCAGCCGACGACTTCGTAGCCTTGTTGCTGGAGGAGGGCTGCGGCGACGGAGGAATCAACGCCGCCTGACATGGCGACGAGGACTTTGCCTTTGGAAGTGCGGGTGGGCTGCGGAGATTGCGCGGGAACGGGCACGAGGAATAGTAAACGTGGGTGTGGCACGAACGAGGTCCGAACATCGGGGCGAAGGAACAGGGGGAAGTAGGGAGTTTGCAACAGGTTCGGGGTTCACGTGCGTATATTCATGGCTATGCCAATGACGCCCCACGCCCGGCAAGCCAGCCGGGCACGCTGGGTGCTGGCGCTGCCGACATTTGCGGCGGTCCTGGCGCTGAGCAGTGTTTCGAACATGTCTGTGTCGGTTGCGGCTGCGCAAGTGGAGACGCCTGCGTCATCCGATGGAAACGCGCGGAGCGGGAACGGCTCGCAGGAGCTGGGGAAGCTGACGAGCGAACTGCAGGCGCGGTTCGGCGGGAGCCGTGCGGTGACGCGTCCATCGCAGGATGCGTTCATGGGGTTCAGCGCGCCGACGCGGGTGACGGAAGTCTTGATTCGCTCAGGGCTGACGGTGAAGAAGGGCGACTTGATCGTGCGCGGCGATGACGCGGAAGACGCGGCGCTGCTGAAGATTCAGGAAGTGCGCGTCGCGGAGCCCTTGCAGGTGGAGGGCGCGAAGGCGAGCATGGACCTGGCGAAGCTGGAATATGACCGGCTGCGCGAGGCGTTTGCGAAGAACGCGTCGGGCGTGCAGGAAGTGGAACGTGCGCGGCTGGGCTATGAGGTGCGCCGGATTGAGTATCTGGTTGCGGTGAACCAGGAGACGCAGGAAAAGCTGCAACTGGACCGGATGAAAGCCCGCGTGGACAAGTTCCGCGTGCGTGCGCCGTTTGACGGCATCGTCGACACGGTGAACGCGGACGTGGGCCAGGTCGTGAACGAGAACGAGAAGATCGTGCGCGTGGTGGATATTGATCCGCTATGGATTGATGTGAACGCGCCGACGGATGACAAGACGACGCTGACATTGACGCCTGGCGCACCGGCGTGGGTGCTTTGCGATGTCGCGGGTGATGCACGCATGGTGATGGGCACGGTGGTGGAAGTTGCGCCAACGGCGGACCCCGCCAGCCGGACGCGCCGTGTGCGTGTGGAAGTGAAGAACCCTGCGGGGCCTGAGCAACTGCTGCCTGGTGAGCCGGTGTGGGTGCGGATGAAGGAGCCGGGAGAGAAGTTGGGGAGCCGTTAGTAGGCACTGGGGACTGGGCACTGGTTACAGGCACCGGGGCAGAGCACTTCGTTACTTCGTCACTTTGTAATTCCGTGACTTCTATATGAACGACGTATCGACCATCAAGAGTCCGGGTTGGCAGCGTGTGGTGAGCGATTTGTCCGCGCTGGTGCCGGATGATCGCGTGTTTTTGCTGCGGCTGATGAGCACGCTGGGGATGGTGACCGGGGCGCGGCAGGCTGCGCTGTTTCTGGTTGCGCCGGGCAGTGGTGAACAGCAAACGGTGGAAGTGAAGGCGGCGCAGGTGTGGCCGTTTGCGCAGGGGATGGTTGATGGTCAGGGGCGACTGACGCAGCCGGGCGAGATGCTGACGGATCCATCGCGATTTGACGCGAACCTGATTGATCGCGCACGCGAGGTGACGACGGCGGCACGCACGGTGGCGGCGAGCAAGGGCGTGCAGGTGTTCAGCCTTGATCAGGCGAGCACGACGGGCACGGCGAGCTTTTATGGCGCGGAGCAGCAGCAGCAGCAAACGGGCATGTTTGTGATCGCGGCGGCGGTGATGCAAGGGCTGCCTCATGAAAGCCCGCAGCTTCCAGCGCGAGCAGTGATCACTCTGCAGGTTGAAACGCGGAACAAGCAGGCGCTGCAGAGCATGGTGGCGCTGGTAGAAGTGCTGTGCGGATATGTGTTCGCGCATGAAGCGCAGCAGGCGCTGCGGCGGACGCGGCAGAGCAGCGCAGCGCTGGACCTGGCGGCGCGTTTGATCGCGAGCATGAACGCGACGGCGGGATTCCGCGCGTGTTCGATGCAGTTTGTGAATGATCTGTGCCGGCAACTGAGCGTGGATCGCGTGGCGCTGGGCTGGGTGCCTGGGACGCCTGCGAAGTGGCCCGGCCGGCGCGTGGGTGAGGCGCGACTGTCGCAAGCGGCGACGAGTGTGCACCTGAAAGCGATGAGCGACACGGAGCATCTTGATCGGCGCATGGAGATGTGCCGGAAGATCGAGAATGCGATGGAAGAGTGTCTTGATCAGGAGCAGCCCGTGCTGTTCCCGCCGCCTAGTGCGCTGAGTGATCCGCTGCTGGCGAACACGATCACGCATGCGCACCGCGACCTTGCACGTAATGACGCGAACCTGCGCGTGGCGAGTTTTCCTCTGCGGGTGGTGGACACTAACGGCGAGAAGATCGCTGGCGTGGTGCTGATTGAGAGCGCGGGGCAGGGCAAGCTTGATCCGGCGGCGGCGGAACTGGTGCAGGCGACGCTGGACCTGGTTGCGCCGGTGCTGGCGGTGCGGGCGAGTGATGATCGCAACCTCGGCCTGCGTACGTATGACAGCGCAGTTCGCGCGGCGGCGTGGGCGGTGGGACCCAAGCACACGGTGTGGAAGGTCGCGGGCATCGCGCTGATGGTGGCGACGGTGGTGCTGTTCCTGGGGCGGACGACGTATCGCATCGGCGCGCCGATGGAACTACGAGCGGAGATGCAGCGTGTGGTGAGCGCGCCGGTGAACGCGCCGCTGCTGACCGTCGCGGATGGCATTGATGAAGGCGCGAAGGTGACGGAAGGCCAGACGCTGGCGATGCTGGACACGCAGGAGATTCGCGTGAGTCTGCAGCAGGCGGTGGCGGAGTTTTCGCTGGCGGAGAAGCAGGCGGATGATGCGCTGCGGAAGGGCGATGCGGGCGCGGCTGCGCAGTCTCGCGCGAAGGCGGATCAGGCGAAGGCCAAGATGGACATGATGCAGCTGCAGATTGATCGCAGCACGCTGACGGCTCCGATCAGCGGGACGATCATTCGCGGCGATCTGCGCGACAAGCTGGGTGCGACGCTGAAGATGGGCGATGAGATGTTCATCGTCGCGGATCTGAACACCATCACGGTGCGGGCGAAGGTGGATGATCGCGACATCAGTTTCATTCGCGTGGGGCAGACGGGTGAGGTGAGCCCCAAGAGCAACCCGAGCCTGAAGGTGCCGATCAGGGTGCGGCAGATTGTGCCGCTTGCGCAGGCGACGGATGGCTCGAACACGTTTGAAGTGCGCTGCGAGCTTGATGCCGAAGCACAGCCGTGGTTCCTGCCGGGCCTTGAGGGTCAGGTGAAGCTGAACACGGAGAAGCGGAGCTTTGCGTGGATCGCCTCGCGGCGGGTTGTGGATCAGCTGCGGGTGTGGTTGTGGTGGTGAGGATGGAAGTGCCGGAGTGCGGAGTGCCAGAGTGCGGAGTGCGCTGGCGCGAGACGTCTCTGGTGATCGATGTTGATTGAAGCACTCCGCACAGTGCACTTTGGCACTTTGCACTCTGGCACTATCTCCCCATGTCTGAACGCAACACATTCTCTCCCTTCTGGCACCGTGTACGGGCGCTGAAGCCTCGGCTGCGGCCTCATGTGCAGATCACGCGGCAGGGGTACCTGGGGCGGCGGTGGTATGTGGTGCAGGATCCCAGCTCGAACGGGTTCTACCGGCTGAACCCGGTAGCGCATGAGATGGTCGCATTGCTGGATGGATCGCGCACGGTGGATGAAGTGTGGCAACTGGGGCTGACGCGGCATGGTGACGAGGCGCTGACGCAGAATGATGTCATCACGGTGCTGAGCCAGCTGTACGGGGCGAACCTGCTGCAGGCGGATATCGCGCCGGAGACGGAACAACTGCTGTCGCGCGGGAATGAGCGGCGCAAGAAGAAGTTTATCGGTCAGGCGATCGGTCTGATGTACTTCCGTATTCCGCTGTTCAATCCGAATGGCATTCTGGCGATGATCGAGCCGGTGATGCGGCCCTTGCTGAACAAGTGGGGGTTTGTGGCGTGGCTTGCGCTGGTGGTCACCGCGATCGCAGCGCTCGTGCCGCATTGGCGGACGCTGGTGGGCGGGTTTGACAGTGCCATTGCGCCGAGCAACTGGCCCATTCTGCTGGCTTCGTACGTGGTGCTGAAGCTGTGGCACGAGACGGGGCACGGGGTGATCTGCAAGCGATTCGGCGGGCAGGTGCCGGTGTTTGGCGCGATGATGCTGGTGCTGGTGCCGAGTCCCTATGTGGATGCGTCGGCATCGTGGAGCTTCCGCAGCAAGTGGCAGCGGATAGCGGTGGGCGGCGGCGGGATGATGTTTGAGCTGTTCGTCGCGGCGATTGCGGCGTTTGTGTGGCTGGGGACGAAGGACAACCCGGACCTTGTCCACCAGGTGGCGTACAACGTGATGCTGACGAGCGGTGTGAGCACGGTGGTGTTCAATGCGAACCCGTTGATGAAGTTTGACGGGTACTACATACTCAGCGACCTGATTGAGGTGCCCAACCTCATGCAGCGTTCGATGAACATGCTGAAGTTCCTGTGTCAGAAGCACCTGTATCGCGTGGAGAACCCACAGAGTCCGACGTCGCGGCCCAGCGAGGCTCTGATTCTGATTGCGTATGGCATCGGCGCGTTGATCTATCGCGTGGTGATCTTCCTGAGCATCACGATGTACATCATGGGGAAGATGTTCGCGCTGGGCGTGTTCCTGGCGGTGTGGACGACGGCGATGTGGTTCATTCTGCCGATCGGTCAGTGGGTGCACTGGCTGGCGACGCATCAATCGCTTTCGCACATGCGCAGCCGGGCGATAGCGACAAGCGTGGGGCTGGTGGCAGCGGGGCTACTGCTGATTGGCGTGGTGCCGAGGCCTGACTATCGGCGTGCGACGGGCGTGGTGCAGGCGGATATGCAGTCGCGGCTGTTCAGCGCGAACAACGGGACGATCAAGACTCTGCATGTGCCCAACGGGGCGCATGTGAAGCAGGGTGAGGCGATCATCTCGCTGGAGGCTCCGGAACTGCTGACGAGTCTTGGGTATGCCAAGGCGCAGCTGCGCGAGGCGAAGCTGCGGCAGAGTGATGCGCTTTCAAAGTCGCCAGCGTCGGAACAGGCGGCGGCGGAGTACGCACGCATGCTGGAGAAGCAGGTTGCGTACATGCAGGAACTGGTGGGGAAGCTGACGATCGTCGCGCCGCATGACGGCACGGTGGTCTTTGGCGAGGGCTCACGCGATATCGGGCGGTTTGTGAGTGAGGGGACGCCGCTTGCTGAAGTGATTGATGAGCGCACGCTGCGCGTGGCGGCGGTGCTGCCTCAGGCGGAGGCGGACTGGATCGCGTCGATGCCTTCGGAGAAGTATGTGGTGGAGGGGAGGCGCGTGAGCGCGGTGGGTGACGTGCTGGAACTGACGCCGACGCGACTGCCTCGGTCGGCGAGCACGCAGGTGCCGCACGGAGCGCTGACGTTCATGGGCGGCGGCACGATTGAGAATGATCCGCGCGCGCAGGCGCAGCAGATGGACAACGTGGCGAAGCGGCCGATCTTCACAGCGGCATTCACGCCCAAGCTGGCGGCGGATGCGACGGATGAAGATCGGGCGACGGCGCTGGCGAGTCTGGGGCCGACGGGTGAGCGCGTGAAGCTGCGGTTTGAACTGCCCAGCAAGCCGCTGCTTGCGCAGTGGGTGGACCGGTTGGAGAAGGCTCTGCAGGGGAGAGCGAAGATTTAGAGCAGGCACGAAGGCGCGGGGGCACGAAGGCACGTAGAGAAGAATCATGACGATGTTTCCGGCGAGTTCGGTGCCTGCGTCGCTGCCTGGGGGGAGCAAAGGTGGCGGCGCGGCGATGACGAACTACACCGCGCTGTATGAGAGTTTGCGGAGCCGGAAGCTCAAGCCGGTGGTGCCGAAGAATCTCGATATCTTCGCGGTGAAGCTGCAAGTGGCGGCGGATCGGCGGCGGGTGACGCTGAAGGATCTGCGGTCGCGAGCGGACATCATCATCGCGATGGCCTCGAAGTTTCGCAATGTGTCGGATGCGGTGCTGGATCAGCAGATCAGCGATGTGCGCGAGGTGTTTGTACGCCGACGGCAGACGAGCGAGCACATTGACAGCGCTCTGGCGATGATTCGCGAAGTGGCACGGCGCGAGACGGGCGAAGAGCCGTTTGCGGTGCAGTTGATCGCTGCGCTGGCCATGCAGTATGGGCGCATGGTGGAGATGCTGACGGGCGAGGGCAAGACGCTGACGGGGAGCATTACTGCACCGCTGATTGCGTGGCAGCATCGCTGGCTGCATGTGCTGACGGTCAACGACTATCTGGCGCAGCGCGATGCGCAGAGCCGGGCGTGTATCTTCAAGCGGTGCGGGCTGCGGGTGGGGGCGATCACGCAGGAGACCGAGAACGGCGAGCGATTTGACATCTATTCGCGCGACATCGTGTATGGCACGCCCAAGCAGATCGTGGCCGACTGGCTGCGCGACCAGATTCGACTGGGACGCGCGACGACGCCCTGGCACGCGCGGGCGATGGCGAGTCTGAGCAGTGGGGAGGATTCGGTGGACAAGAGCCGTAGCATCATGCCGATGGTGCCTGGGCTGCATGCGGCGCTGGTGGACGAAGCGGACGCGGTGCTGGTGGACGAGGGCGTGATTCCGCTGATCATCGCGCGGGCGCGGCAGGAAGATGAGATGTCGCAGGTGTACCGCGAAGCGGCAGAGCTTGCGGGCAAGCTTGAAGATAGCGTGGACTACACGATTGAGCCGGTGCGGCGCAAGGCGACGCTGAAGATGCGCGGCGAAGATCGATGCAAGCAACTGTTTGGCGCGCTGGCGGATCGAGGCGGCAGCGCGATCTGGCGGGCGACGCGGCGCGGCGAGGAACTCGTGCGGCAGGCGCTTGTCGCGAAGCACTGCTATATCCGCGGACAGCAGTACGAAGCGGTGGACGGCAAGGTTGTGATCGTGGACGAGTACACGGGGCGATTCCTGCCTGACCGAAGCTGGGAGCATGGGTTGCACCAGGCGGTAGAAGCCAAGGAAGGCGTGGAAGTCACGGCGGATCGTGAGACGCTGGCGCGACTGAGCTTTCAGCGGTACTTCCGCAGCTATCCGTTCATGTGCGGCATGACGGGTACGGCGGCGGATGCAACGGGCGAGATGGAGAGCACGTATCGCCGGCCTGTGATGGTGGTGCCGACGAACCGGCCCATCGCTCGCAAGCAGATGCCCACACGCGTGTTTCGCAGTGCACGGGAGAAGTGGTCGGCGATCGCGGACAGCGTGGCGGAGATTCACGGGCAGGGGCGGCCCGTGCTGGTGGGAACGCGCAGTGTTGCGGCGAGTGAAACTATTTCACGGATGCTGGAGCAGCGCGGAATTCAGCACAGCGTGCTGAACGCGAACTTTGACAAGGACGAAGCGGAGATCATCGCGCGGGCGGGCAAGGGCGGGCTGCATGCGCATGTGACCGTCGCGACGAACATGGCGGGGCGCGGGACGGATATCAAGTTGGATGACGCGGCGAAAGCGGCGGGCGGGCTGCATGTGATTCTGACGGAGATGCACTCGGCCAAGCGCATTGACCGGCAGTTCATTGGGCGTGCGGGTCGGCAGGGTGATCCGGGCAGTGCGCAGATTTTTGTGAGTCTGGAAGACGAGCTGCTGCGCAAGTTTGCGAAGTGGCCTAGCCATCTGATTCGGCAGCGATTCCCGCGGAGTGAGTTGACGGATGTGCCGGGGATTTTGCAGTTGCTGTCGTGGTCGCAGCGGCGTGCGCAGGCGCATGATCGGCGGAACCGTGACAGCGTGCTGAAGCAGGACGATTGGATTGATAAGCACTTGCCGGGCGTGGGGTGAGGCGGGGGAGCGGCGAGCGGAGATCGAGGAGCGGGTGAGAAGCGGGAATTTCTTGGTTGGCGCGCTTGCAAGATGTGGTATAACTAGGGGATGAAGAGTCTTGCACTTGTGGCGTTGATTCCGACGGTTGCGCTGGCGCAGCAGTTTGTTCGCGTGGATGACGCCGCGGGTCAGAAAGCCCGGGAGCTTTTCATCGACACGCAGGTGGGTGTGCGGTATGCCGTGGAGTTTGATGCGTTGGTGAAACTGCTGGGCGATGCGCCGGCGGAGGGTGGTCCGGGACTGCTGGTGGAACTGCCGACGCCTTGGGGCGACACGCAGACATTTGAGGTGCATGCGTCGCCCATCATGGAACCGGGGCTGGCGGCGAAGCTGCCCGGCACGAAGACCTTTACAGCGCGGGGCGTGGATGATCGATCGGCGTGGGGACGGTTTGATGTGTCCAACCAAGGACTGCGGGCGATGATTCGCAGTGAGACGGGCGCGTGGTATGTCGATCCGGCGTATGTGCGTGACCGTGACCACGTGGTGAGCTACTACCTGCGCGATTACGTGATGGAGAAGCCGGCACGCGCGTTGTGGGCTTGCGGCACGCATGATGATGGCGGCGGGGCTGTGCCTGTGGATGACGGCGCGGGATTTGATGTGAGCGCACTGCTGGGGCCCGGCATCGCGATCCGGCAGTTTCGCATCGCGATGAGCTGCATGGGTGAGTACGGGGCGTATCACAGTGCGCTGATGGGCAACGCGCCCAACGCGATTGATCCGATGAACGCGATTGTCACGAATGTGAATCGCGTCAACACGGTTTTTGAGGCGGATGCCGGCGTGCGGTTCGTGCTGGTCGCGAACAACATGAACATCGTGTTCTTTGATCCGGCGACGGATCCATTTACGCCTGGCGGCTGTGAATCGCCCAGCTCTGACTGTTCGGTGCAGGTGATGGAGGCGAATCAGTCGGTCGTCGATGGAGCCATCGGCTCAGCGAACTACGACGTGGGACATGTGCTGACGCGTATTCCGGGCGGCGTGGCGAATCTGAGTGCGACGTGCCGGGCAGATCGCAAGGCGAAGGGTGCGTCGGGTATTCCACGCGGTGGGGACAACGACCCGGTGGGTGCGCTGGTGAGTGTGCATGAGCTGGGGCACCAGTTCAGTGCGCAGCACACATTTAATGGCACACGCGGGCGGTGTGCGGGCAACATCAGCGCGGCGAACGCCTACGAGCCGGGCTCAGGCAGCACGCAGATGGCGTATCCGGGCGGTTGCCCGGTGGGCGATGCGGCGCCGAGTGACAACGTGGCGATTTTCGCTGATCCGTACTTTCATGGGCACAACGTGGGGCAGATCACTTCGTTCTTGACCGGAACGACATCGAACTGCGCACAACTGCTGCAGACGAGCAACCAGATTCCGTTCATCACGTCGATCACGCCGGCGGTGACGGTGCCGCCACTGACGCCTTTCAAGTTGAGCGCGACGGTGAGCGATGACAGTCCGAATGTGACGTACAGCTTTGAGCATTACGACCGCGGGGCGGGGCAGCCTTTGACGGGCACGGGCAGCGAAGACAATGGCACGAGCCCGCTGTTTCGGAGCTTTCTGCCCAGCAGCAGCAATGAGCGGACGTTTCCACGCATGAGTGTGCTACTAAGCGGCGTGGCGGACCCGGCGGAAGAGCTGCCCAGCGTGGCGAGCACGACGCGGAAGTTTCGGTTGACGGTGCGAGACAATCAGGGCGGCGTGGTGATTGCGCCCAACATTCTGGTGAACGTGGCGGGGACGCAGCCATTCAGCGTGACGAGTGTGACGCGCGTGGGGACGCAGCAGCTTGATGTGCGATGGAATGTCGCGGGGACGAATGCCGCGCCTTTCAGCGTGAGCAACGTGCGGGTGACGATGTCAACGGATGGCGGGCAGACGTGGCCCATCGTGCTGGCGAGCAACACGGTCAATGACGGTGCGCAGGTGTTCACGGTGCCTGTGCAAGTCGCGCCGGATTGCCGCGTGCGTGTGGAAGCAAATGGCAATGTGTTCTTTGCGGTGAGCAGCGCGTTTGCGTTTGTGCCGGTGTGTGACTCGATTGACTTCAACGGTAACGGTGTGTTTCCGGAAGATCAGGATGTGTCGGACTTCTTCCGCGTGCTTGCAGGCGAACCGTGTGGTGCGTGCGCTGACATTGACTTCAACAACGATGGCGTCTTTCCGGATGATCGCGATGTCGCGGCGTTCTTGACGGTGCTGGCGGGCGGTGAGTGTTGGTGATGCGGGCCGGGAGACACGGCGGCACGGTGTGAACGGGCAACGAAAAACCCGCGAGAGTGTCGCGGGTTTTTGTTTGCGTCTCGAGTTGAGATTACTTGGCTTTGGCGAGGCGTTCGGCGCGTTCCTTGTCGTCGATGCGGCCCCATTCGCCCACGCAGCCTTGGCAGCAGAAGGCGACCTTCTGGCCATTCCAGTTGGTCGTGGGGCTGTCGGCGGGAAGAGCGCAGTCGGGCTGCATGGGGCAGAGTGTGTTGACCGCGCCCATGTCGGCGGCAGTCTTGGGCTTGCTTGCGGCGCAGCCTGAGAGGGCGATGAGAGCGAGAGCGGAAAGCGTGATGAGCTTGTTCATGCCGAACTTTACGCGCGGGGACGCGGGGACAAGATGCAGCCGGCCGCGACGACGGCGGCGACTTCGATGCGCATGATGTGGACCCCAAACGTGCAGATGCGGGCGCGGCTGGCGCGGGCGGCTGTGAGTTCGCCGGGGGTCAGGCCGCCTTCGGGGCCGATGAGCAGCGTGAGAGGCTGATCGGAAGCGGCGGGCGTTGTGGGCGCGTAGGGCTCACCGGTCGCGTCGGCGACGATGACGTTGGGGAGCTTGAGCGCGTCTGCGAAGGTGAGGGCGGGCTCGACCGCCATGAGCCACGCGCGGGCGGACTGCTTGAGTGACTCTTCGCAAACGCGCGCGAGGCGGGCGAGTTTGGCATCGCGCGGATCGACGACCGTGCGCTCGCAGGTAAGTGGCGACCAGGCGGCGGCGCCGGCTTGGGAGAGGCCGTCGATCATTTGCTCGAGGGCGTCGCCTTTGGGCACGGCGGAGAAGACGTGCAGGCGAGGCGCGGTGGGGGGTTCAAGGGTGACGGCTTGCACGGTGAGGGTGAGCTGCCACTCGCCGCGAGGCTTGGTGATGGTGGTGATGGAGCAGGCTGCGCGGTGTCCTGCGCCTGTCAGGATGTGGAGGGTGTCGGCGACTTCGAGGCGTTTGACGCGGACGGCGTGGTGGGCTTCAGGTCCGGAAACGGTGAGGATTTCGCCGGGCGTGGGGGTGGTATGGGGTTGGAAGATGCAATGTGGCATGAGCCTGACGGGGGAAAGTGGAGGGGGCGGGGGGTGTTTCCGATGGTACAGCCATGAGAGGCGCGATGAGCGCAACGGACATGTTGTACGTGGGAGCGTGATGGCGAGCGAGCAGGAATCCAACAAGCGCGGACCGCTGGGCGACGAGGCGGCAGAGAAGGCAGACGATCTGGAGCAACAGGTCGAGGCGTTGCTGCGCGATGTGGATGCGAGCGAGAAGACGCTGACGGCGACCATGAACGATGAGCCGGAGACGACTGATATTGATGCAGCAGCGTTGGAAGCTGCCATGGAGCTGGAGCAGGAAGCGACGGAGCCTGCGAACACGGTGAATGCTGCGTCTGCGGATGCAACGGACGCTCCGGTCGGCGACGAGATGGGATCGCTGGTTGATGAACTGTTGGCAAGTGTGAACAGCGCGGATGCGACGACGGAGATTCCTGCAGCGAGCGTGCCGGAGGATGTGGCGCCCGCGGCGGAAGCTGAAGTACTTGCGGACGCTACGAGTGAGCCTGCGGCTGCCGAGCCTGTGACTGAAGAACTCGTGACGACTGATGCGAGCGCGGAGTCTGTGACTCCTGATGCGCTGGACGCGGCCAGTGAGCAGGCGAGCGCGGCGAGTGAGCCCGCTGAAGAGTCGATTCCGGCGATGGTCAGTGAAGCGACGGGTGACGCGACGAGCGAGGCTGCACCGGCGGCGTCACTCGATGCGCTCGATGCGCAGATCGCGGCGAGTGCGGATGAGGAACTGGCGAACGCGACGCCCGCGCAGTTGCTGGGTGTGCCCGAGACTGCACTGGCGGAAGCGCTGGTGAAGCCGACGCCTGCGGTCAAGGCTCCGGAGCCCACGCACGCGAAGACGGAAGTGAAGCCCGCGGAGTCCAAGCATGCGGGCGGTCGCGACGTGGCGAAGGAAAAAGCCAAGCAGGCGGCGGGATGGTTGGGACATTCGCTCGAGCCGTATGTCGCGAAGCTTGCCGAACTGTCGGCTAAGCCGCTGGCGAACAGGCCCAAGAGCGTGAAGAGCGCGGCGGCGATGATCGCAGCGAACACGACGCTGTTTGCAGCGGTGTTTTGGGGCTACCTGTTGTTCTTCCGGCCAACGCAGCCTGCGGCGGCGCAGGCGGAGCCGTTTGACTTCAAGACGTCGGGTTTGCCTTCACCGGAGCGGCATGATGAGCACGGCGAAGCGCACGCAGCGGCGGGTGGGCATGGCGAGGCCAAGAGTGGCGGTGATCACGGCGATGCCAAGGGCGGGAAGGACGCCGCGAAGCCGATCATCGAGAGCAAGCCCAAGCACCTGCTGAATGAAGTGGAATCGGAGCGTGCGAAGGCGAGCAAGGGCGGGAAGGCCGAGGCGAAGAAGGGCGGGCATTGAGGAGGGAACGGAACGGGGGCAGGAAGTGGTTCGGTTGGTTGGTGGCGACGCTTGGCGTCGCCGTTTTGTTTGGTGGAGACGCGGGGGGTTTGGGGATAGCGAGGGGTTGAAGGGGGGTTGAAAGGTTGTTGCCTGGCGCGGCGGTGAGGCGGGGCGGGCGTGCGGTGGCGTGAGGGGTGAAAAGACGCAAAGTGTTCTTGTTTTGCTCGGGGTGACTTCCTGTGTGCGTGGAAGAAAGTGGGCTCTTCAGCGTCTATCCTTGGCCCCCTAGGCCTTGGGCGGTTCGCTCGGGCTCCGTACGCCTCTCGAAGGAACACTTGCCGTGAAGATTCGCACTGACGAAATCGCGTCTGTCATCAAGCAGGAAATCGAGCAGTTTGGCTCGGCGTTGGAAGTGGCCGAAGTCGGCCGCGTGGTGGAAGTCGGTGACGGTATTGCCCGCATTTACGGCTTGGGCAAGGCCATGGCCGGCGAACTGCTCGAGTTCTCCACCGCTGAAGGCGCGGTCATGGGTCAGGTGTTCAACCTCGAAACCGACACGGTCGGCGCGGTCGTGTACGGCGACTACCTGAAGATCAAAGAAGGCGACATGGTGAAGAGCACCGGCCGCCTGCTCGAAGTGCCGGTGGGTGAGGCTCTGCTGGGCCGCGTGGTGGACCCCCTGGGCGCCCCGATCGACGACAAGGGCCCGATCAACACGACCCAGTTCCGCAAGGTCGACATCATCGCGCCGGGCATCGCTGAGCGTCAGCCCGTGCATGAGCCCATGCAGACGGGTATCAAGAGCGTCGACGCCATGATCCCGATCGGCCGCGGCCAGCGCGAACTGATCATCGGCGACCGCAAGACCGGCAAGACCGCCATCGCCGTCGACACGATCATCAACCAGAAGCAGTACTGGGGCACCAAAGACGCGATGGTCTGCATCTACGTCGCGGTGGGTCAGAAGGACTCGACCGTGGCGGGCGTCGTTGAAACGCTCCGCAAGGCCGGCGCGATGGACTACACCATCGTTGTGAACGCCGGTTCGTCGGCCGCAGCCCCCATGCAGTACATCGCGCCCTACTCGGGCACCTCGATGGCTGAGTACTTCATGTGGAGCGGCAAGACGCCCGGCCAGACGCTGGCCAACGGCGCCCCCATGCCCAAGCACGCCCTGTGCATCTACGACGACTTGAGCAAGCAGGCCGTGGCGTACCGCCAGATGTCGCTGCTCCTTCGCCGTCCGCCGGGCCGCGAAGCTTACCCGGGTGACGTCTTCTATCTCCACAGCCGTCTGCTCGAACGCGCGACGAAGCTCAGCGATGAAAACGGCGCGGGCTCGATCACGAGCTTGCCCATCATCGAAACGCAGGAAGGCGACGTTTCAGCGTATATCCCGACCAACGTGATTTCGATCACCGACGGTCAGATCTACCTCGAACCCGAACTGTTCTTCTCAGGCGTGCGTCCCGCCGTCAACGTCGGTATCTCGGTGAGCCGCGTGGGTGGTAATGCCCAGGTGAAGGCCATGAAGAAGATCGCCGGCTCGCTGCGTCTGGACCTTGCAGCGGCTCGCGAACTCGAAGCCTTCGCTCAGCTCGGCACCGAACTCGACAAGGCCACGCAGCGACAGCTCGATCGCGGCCGCCGCTTCGTTGAACTGCTCAAGCAGGGTCAGTACACGCCGTTCGTCGTGACGGATCAGATCATCTCGATCTTCGCCGGCACGAAGGGCTTCATGGATGACATCCCCGTGCCCAGCGTCCGCGCGTTCGAAGACGGCCTGCTGAACCACATGAAGGGCATCGCGAAGCCCGTGTATGACGAACTGGATCAGAAGAAGGCTCTGGACGCTGAACTTGAGAAGAAGCTGACGAACGAGATCAGCAAGTTCAAGGCGGGGTTCAAGAAGTAAGACGGCCGGTCACGCGGTACAAATACGATTCGTTCCCGAAACCTCGGCATTGATGCCGAGGTTTCTTTTTGCACTGGACGCATCATGTGATGTGCGTCGTGTAATGGACTTGGCCATGAGCACACTCTTTCATGCGACACGACGCACGACTGAGCCGATAATGCACTCGAAATGACGCTCAACGACAGGCCTGCGTCTTCACAGTCGTTTCGTGGCGCACTCCTTCATCCACCTACGCTTGCCGGTGACGCGCGCAACTCGCGTGCGTATTCGCTTTCTTGTGTTGTCGCAAGGTGCACTCATGAATCTCAGCAACGTTCTTCACCGTTCGGGTTTGTGCCGCGGGGTGGGTTTGACGTTTGCACGCGTCATGGTCGCGTTGCTTGTGCTTTTCGCGGTGCCGCGGGTGCATGGACAGACCTGCGTGGCTGACTGGCTGCCTGGTGAGCCGGGCGAGACCATCGGTGGCACCGTGTCCGCATTCACCAACTTTGATCCTGATGGAGCGGGGCCGCTTCCCAGTCTGCTTGTCGCGGGAGGGAGCAATCTCAACGTTGAGGGCTATCGCACGCAGAAGATCATGGGCTTCAACGGTCAGAACTGGCAGCCGCTTGAACTGACCAACGGAACTGGAAGCGTGACTGCTCTCACAGTTTTCAGCAATCAGCTCATTGCTGGCGGTAGTTTTTCAAGTGTGAGCGGCGTCGCCGCTGCGAACATCGCTCGCTGGAACGGCACGACGTGGTCGCCTATGAGTTCAGGTTTCACCGGTGGCGAGGTGCGGGCTCTTGCGGTGTTTAACAACGAGCTGTATGCGGCGGGCGCATTCACGACTGCCAGCGGCCTTCCGGCGAATCGCATCGCTCGCTGGAATGGATCCTCTTGGGTCGCACTGCAAGGCGGTCTCACTGGCGGCACGGCGATCGTCAATTCGCTGCTGGCGTTCAACGGCTTTCTGTTTGTAGGCGGAAACTTCACGACTGCAGGATCCGTCGCGGCGAGCAATCTTGCAACCTGGAACGGCAGCACGTGGGCGAGCTTTGGCAATCCTGACAATGCCGTGAACGCGCTGGGATCATTCTCCGGCGTCGCGATCAACAGTAATCGCGTCTTCGTGGGCGGAGCTTTCGCGAACATTGGCGGCATCGCTGCGAGTCGCGTTGCGGTACTTCGATTTGATCCAATCAACGGCAATACGTGGTCGGCACTGAACAACACCGATCTGTTCTCGCCATCTTGCACCTCACTGCTTGTTCGCCCGTCAGGGGTCAGCAACTTTCAGGTCAACGCCACCTTCCGATACTCGCTTGGCTTCCCCTTGGGCAGTCGCTCGTATGTTTCGCGATGGAATGGCACAACATGGGCTGAACTTGGAGTGAGCGATTCATCCTGCCTTGGAATCTACAACGGGCAGATTGTTGCCGGAGGCAGTCGAACGCCCGCGTGCCTCGCATATGACAACACCAACTGGAACGAGCTGGGCCGGGGCAATCCGGCGCAGATCGATGCGATTGCAACCTTCGGAACCGATGTTGTTGCGGCGGTGGGCATTTCCGTGAAAAGACGCAGCAGCACAACTGGACTCTGGAGCCAGGTTGGTGGAACCGCTACTGGCTTTGTCGATGCTGTGCTCGTCATTCCGAACGACAGCATCGTGGCAGCGGGGCAGTTTGCGGCTCTTGAGGGAGCTACGAACAACATCGCACAATGGGATGGCACGAACTGGATACCGCTGGGTACCGGCATCACGAGTTCGGATCCGAATGGCGCGGATGTCAACACACTTGCTCGCATGCCCAATGGCGACATCATCGCGGCCGGTTCGTTCACGACGGCGGGCGGTTTGCCAGCGCTCAACATCGCACGCTGGAATGGGTTTGCGTGGTCGCCTGTAGGCAACGGCATAGGCGGAACGGTGTTCGCGCTCAAAGTGGCTGCTAATGGCGATCTGTACGCTGGCGGCATCTTCAATACGGCTTCGGGTGCGGCGACGAACAACATCGCGCGATGGGACGGCGCTAACTGGAGGCCGCTTGGGACGGGCCTTGGGTCCGGGGTTGTGTTTTCGATTGAACAGTTGCCCGACACCTCGATCGTTGCCACAGGACGATTCAGCACTGCCGGCGGCATCCCGGCAAGCAGCATCGCTCGGTGGGATGGCAGCACGTGGTCAGCGCTTGGCACCGGACTCACAAACAACGCTGGTAGTCTCAACACTCCCAGCGGCTTCGCGCTGAAGTCGCTTTCATCGGGCGAGATGATCGTCGCCGGTAACTTTCAGAACGCAGGTGGTGTGCCCGCCAGCAAAATCGCGAGATGGAATGGTTCGACATGGAGCGCGCTCAACGATGGTTTGGGCGATGCAGATGTGGCGGGCGCGGGTGCGCTGGGACTTGCGGTGCTTGCTGACAACACGCTCGCGGTGTGCGGCGAGTTTGACCTCGCCGGCACGAATGTTTCTGCCAACTTCGCGCTGTGGGGTCTTCCGACCAGCGGCTGCTGCGACTCCATCGACTTTAACCAGAACACGGTGTTTCCTGAGGAGCAGGACGTGATCGACTTCTTCAACGTGCTCGCGGGCGGTCCTTGCAGCGCGGGCAACACGTGCAGCGACATTGACTTCAACAACAATGAGGTCTTTCCTGAGGAACAGGATGTGATCGACTTCTTCAACGTGCTGGCTGGTGGCCAGTGCACGTGAGGGTGAGGGCGTGATGCTGAGTGCTCAGCGGGACGCTGCGCCTGCGGAAGTGAAAGGGAACCGGGCGGCGACGCCGTTTTTCCGATTTCTTGTCTGAATTCTCGTGCGTCTTTCGCTTTGATTCGTACGCGGGACGCTCAGGCGTCTCGCGATCGGTTGGGTTGCGTTTCGCCGCATGCTGCGGTAGCGAGGAGTTCTCGGTACTTGCGGCGAGGCATCTCGCAACCGGTGTGCGCGGGTGTTTCGGCGTGCGTACTACGTGCTTCTGGAGGTTCATGATGTCTTGTACAAAGTGGTCGACGCGTGGATTCGCTCTATTGATGCTGGCGTCGGTCGCGCCGGTAGCTCGCGCGCAGGCGGTTTTCTCAAGCAGCTTTGACGCGACGATGCCGAGTGAGATCACGGGCGGCGTGGCACAAATCACGCCCGTGCAAGGTTTCGCCGGGCTTGGGAGTGCGGGGCGGACGTTTGGGGGCAGCTTTCTGCGCTCGCCCACGGGCAACACCGTCACGATTCAACTGACAAACTTGCCGCCGCATCAAGCGATCGACATTCGGTTTCTCTTTGCGGCGATCGATTCGCTCGACGGCACGGGTTCGTTTCCCGAAGGCGACTTCTTGCGAGTCACGGTCGACGGGCAGCAGATTTTCCGCGAGTCGTTTGCGAATGCGACGCAGACGCAGGACCAGACGTATGTCGCGCCGCCTGGCGGGCAGCTCGCACGGCGGATCGATCTGGGGTTCAGCGGGCCCGGCAGTTTCTATACCGACAGCGCGTACGACATGGGCGTGGACGGGCGCTTCCAGAACATTGTGCACACGGCGAGCACGCTCACGATCAGCTTCGTGATGGAAGGGCCTGGGATTCAGGATCTCGGCGATGAGTCGTGGGCCATGGATGAACTCACGATCTCACTCGTGGGTGGCGACGTGTGTGATTCCATCGATTTCAACCGCAACGACGTCTTCCCCGAAGACCAAGATGTCATTGATTTTTTCGAAGTGCTTGCTGGCGCGCCATGTCCGTACAACCCACCAGCGGGTGAGGTGTGCGATATCGACTTTAACAACAATGGCGTCTTTCCTGAGGATCAGGACGTGATCGATTTCTTCAACGTACTGGCGGGTGGGGCGTGTCTGTAAGTGGCTCGTTGGCTTAGCCAACAGCCCGCACGGAGTGGAGAAAGGCGGCGTGCGCGGCCCATGCCAGCGTGCCGTACTTGATTTGACCAGTTGATTACTTGAGATTGTGGCCAACAGGGACTTCGCGCCCGAGCATCGCTCGCCTTGACAGGCGGGGTAGGATGCCGCAGCAGCATTTCGCTGTGGAGTCGCAAGCCGCATGAAGACGTCCCTCAGTTCACTTGTTCTCTCAACGTGCCTGATCCACGCGGCTGTCGCACAGACCGCTCGTCCGTTTCAGGACGAGGTCATGTACCAGATCATGCCGATTGCGTGGCGAGACTCCAACAACGATGTGCAGGGAACGACGCAGACGCGATTTGGTGACTTTGGCGGGCTCGCATCGGCGGCGAGTCTCGACTACCTGCGCGATCTGGGCGTGACGATGGTGTACTTGCAGCCGGTCTTTCCGTCGGCGGCGTATCACGGGTATCAGCACGGTCCGGCGGACACACTGAACACGCGGTTCGGCACGCAGGCACAGTTGCAGGCGTTCATTGATGGTGCGCATGCTCGCGACATTAAAGTCATTCTGGACTTTGTCGCGTATGGCGTCTCGACCAACTCGCCCTATTACGCGTCGGCCGTGAACAACCCCGCGAGTCCGTACGACTCGTGGCTGGCGTTCACGAACACCGGCAACACGCAGTTTCAGGGGTACACGTTCAACACGTGGAATGGCAGCAGCGTGGGGTTCATTCACTGGAATCTCGCGAATGCATCCGTCGCGGCGACGGTGACCAACTGGGCCCGCAAGTGGCTCGACCCCAACAACGATGGCAACACGAGCGACGGTGTTGACGGCTTTCGGCTTGATCACATTTACGCCAGCGCGCCTGAAGGCTGGGGAGCGAACATCGCTTTCTGGGAGCAGTTCTGCACCAGCCTGCGCGCGACCAAGCCTGGGATTTTCATCTTCGGCGAGCATGGCGACTGGGGCTCGTACGGCACGGAGGTGATGACGACCAACGGGTTTGACGCGGTGTTGACCAAGCCATGGGAGTTTGCGGCGCGTGATGCTGTGCGGGATGAGCTGGCCGCTGGGCTGTACTCGTCGATGGTGAACACGATTGGTGCGACACCTGCCGGCAAAGTCGTCGTCGCGCAGACCAACGACCATGATTCGGATCGCATCGCATCCGTCTGGGGCGGCAACAACGCGAAGCAGAAGGTTGGCGCGGCGGTGCTGATGACGCAGCCGTTTCCGCCGAACATTTACTACGGCGATGAAATCGGTATGCGCGGGACCAAAGGGAACTGGAACAGCGACGCGAACGACATTCCGATGCGTGAGCCGTTCAAGTGGCTTGCGGTGAATGCCGCGCCGATGAGCAACTACTGGGTGCTGAACTCATCGGCGTACAACGGTCGCTTCGCTCAGAACAACGATGGGCGGAGCGTGCAGGAGCAGGCGAACGTGTCGGGGAGCGTGCTGGAGGCGTATCGCTCGCTGATTGCCGCTCGGCGGGGCAGCATCGCGCTGCGACGCGGTGTGTATGTGCCAGTGACCAACTCATCTACGCGTGTCTGGTCGTTTGTGCGTGTGCACAACGACCAGCAGGTGCTGGTGGCGATCAATCTGGGTGGGGCTGCGGTCAACGCGACGCTTGATCTCGCTGCGTTCGGGGTCAACGCTGGCTCGACGACTCCGGTCGATCTTGTGACAGGCGCGGCTCGTGCAGAGATTACAACCGGTAATCGTGGGGCGTACACGCTCTCGCTACCTGCGTATTCGTACGCGATTCTCAACGTGGGGCTGACGTACACGCCTCCTCCGCCGCCTCCGGCCGACATTGACGGTCGCTCCATTCCTCAGGACTTCGGTGCCGTGTCGCTACTGGCATCGCAGACGGCGCCCACAAACATGGGCAACAACTCCGCGGAACTGAACCAGTTGTTCGTTCGTGCGGCGGATGACGGGCTGCGGATTGGGATCACATCGAATCTCCCGACTGATGGCTCGGCGTTCACGCTGTTCATCGAGTCGGGTGCTGGCGGGCAGCGTGTGATCAACACCAGTGCGTTGACGCCGCCGCCTGCTGCGTTGCCTTTGCTGAGTGGCTTGGCTCTTGATACAGGCTTTGCACCGAATCATCTCTACTTCATCAATTGCTTCTCGGGCTCGCTCTACGTCGATCAGGTTGCCCTTGCGGCAAGCGGTGCGACCAAGACGTATCGCGGTGCTGGCATAACCGGGAGTGGGGCGGGCACGCTGGTGAGTGGTGCGAATCCCAATGCGTTGCTAGTTGCGATGGACAACGCCAACACAGCCGGTGTCACCACGACGAGCGTGACGGCGGCCGCGTCTGCCACCACGGGTCTGGAAGTGCGTGTGCCGTACGCCGACATCGGGCTGCCTGCGACGACTGCGGCACGAGCAGGGCGGACGGTTCGTGTTGCAGTGTCGATCGTGCGAGCGGATGGCACGTTCGGCAATCAGTGGCTGCCCGGCTGTGCGAGTGGCACGGGCAATCTGGGCACGGCGCCGAATCTCAACACGGTCGCTGGATCGCAGTTTGCGACCTTGACGCTGCCGGCCGCGGGATGCGACTCGATCGACTTCAACAACAATGGCGTGTTCCCTGAGGATCGGGACGTGGTTGATTTGTTCGATGCGCTTGCGGGTGGTGCGTGCGCCGGGTGCAACGACATCGACTTCAACAACAACGGCGTGTTTCCTGAGGATCAGGACGTGATTGATTTCTTCATGGTGCTGGCTGGGGGCGAATGTTTGTAAGTGAGTCTGCATTGCGAGCGATCTTGAGACGAGTGTGGTTGGACTCTGCAGCGGCCCGCATTTGTGGAAATCTGGGCTCAAACTGACCGTCGCTGCTGGACAATCTGAGCGGCGCGGCGGGCTGGTTGCAGAATCGTGTCCGGTCAAACTGTGAATGTGCGCTTGTGCTGCAGGAGAGTCGTGGTACGTTACCGGTTGTGAACGATGCACGTGCTGAGAGCGCGTGACGTGGAGGGTTGCGGATGTTTGCATTCGTGCTGAACGGGCTGCGGATGGCAGCGTGCGGCGGGCGCCGGTTGGTTGCGTGCGCGCTCGTGGTGTGTGCAGTGGTGGTGGGCAGCGGTCAAGCGCAGGCTCAGTCGTGCGAGGCCACGTGGTTGCCGGGCGAGCCGGGGGAGAGCATCAGCGGCTCGGTGCTGGCGATGATCAATTTTGATCCGGACGGGGCGGGGCCTCGTCCGAGTCTGCTGATTGCTGGTGGAACGGCGTTGGTGATTCCAGGCTACGAACCGCAGAAGCTCATCGCGTTCGATGGTCAGTACTGGCGACCTCTCGAAACCGGTGCAGCAACCGGGTCGATCATTGCACTCACTGTGTTCAACAACCAACTGGTGGTCGCTGGAGATTTCTCCACTGTGGGCGGCATTGTCGCACGCGATGTCGCATCGTGGAATGGCACGACGTGGTCGGCTCTCTCCAGCGGTCTGGGCACCGGTACCGTAAACGCCGTCGTGGTGCATGGCGGTCAGTTGTACATGGGCGGGTCATACTCCACCGGCACCACCGAAAGCGGAATCGCGCGATGGAACGGTTCAACATGGACGACCGTCGGCGCTGGCATGACCGGCGGTTCTCGACAGGTTAACGCATTGCTCTCCTTCAACGGCCTGCTCTACGCAGGCGGCAACTTCACCACCGCGGGCTGTTGCGCCGCGACCAATCTCGCAGTCTGGGACGGCCTAAGTTGGTCAGCGGTGGGCAATCCAGACGGCACGGTCTACGCGCTCGGGTCCTTCACCGGCATCTCCATCGGCTCCGCGCGTCTCTTCGTGGGCGGAGCCTTTACCAACATCGGCGGGATCGCAAGCAACTACGTTGCGTCGCTGCGGTTTGATCCCATCAACGGAAACACGTGGAACGCGCACACTGTGACGGGCATGCAGCTCGCATCGTCGTGCCGGGCACTGCAGATTCGCAGCGTTGGTGTGACAACGTTTCAGATCAATGCGTTGATTCGCGAGCCGGGCTTTCCCGGAGGTGGCGCATCGCAGGAGGTGTATCGGTTGTCGGGCACGACGTGGAATGCACTGAATGCGCCCGGGTTTGTGACGTGCCTTGGCACGTATGCAGGGCAGATGACGGTGGGCACGACGCAGACGCTCGCGCATGTGTATGCGTATGACAACATCGCGTGGCGGCCATTGACGAAGGGGACGCCTGGACGGATCGTCTCACTTGCCACGGGCGAGAACGAGACATACGCGGCGACGTTGACGCCGACTTCGTTTCTCGCGTACTGGCGGGTTTACCGGCGCGACAACGCGACGGGCGTGTGGTCACAGTTGGGAGGCGACGCAGATTCAAACTTGTACGCGGTGCTCGTTCGGGCGAACGGCAGGGTGGTCGTCGCGGGTCAGTTCTCGCAGATTGGCGTACAAGCCAGCAAGATCGCGGAGTGGAACGGCACGGCGTGGCAGCCGCTGGGGCTGGGGATCGGAACGGGGGGCCAGTTCAGCGTCGCCGCTCTCGCGGAGACGGCGGGCGGAGACCTGATCGCCGGCGGCTTCTTCAATTCCGCGGGTGGTCAGACAGCGTTCGCGATCGCCCGTTGGAACGGCATCGTTTGGTCGCCCATCGGTAGCGGCATCATTGGTTCGATCAGAGCACTGGCGATTGCGAGCAATGGCGACATCATCGCGGGCGGCACTTTCCCATCGGCAAGTGGCACGGCGGCGGCCAACATCGCGCGGTGGAACGGTGTGAATTGGCTGCCGTTTGGATCCGGGTTGCCGACCGGCGTCGTGAATGCGATTGCGATTCTGCCGGATGCATCAGTGGTCGCGGGCGGGACGTTCTCGATCAACGGCGCAGCGCAGAGGAGCGGCGTTGCGCGGTGGAACGGCACGGTGTGGGAGATGCTGGGCGGGCCGGCGTTGTCGGGTGGCGTGAACGGCGACGTGTTCTCACTTCGAGTGCTGCCCAGTGGCGACTTGATCGCCGGTGGTCTCTTTGATGTCATGGGCGGTGTCAGCGCAAACAACATCGCGCGGTGGGATGGCACGGCGTGGCACGCGATGGAGGAGGGTGTGAGCGATGTTGGAGCGACGCTCGCCCCGGCCGTGAAGGCACTGACGGTGGACGCATCCGGCGCGTTGGTGGCGGGCGGCGATTTCTCGCTGGCGGGAGCCGAGGTGTCGGCGTACTTCGCACGCTGGGGCGTTGTGGGCGCTGGTTGCTGCGACTCCATCGACTTCAACCGGAATGGCGTCTTTCCGGAGGATCAAGACGTGACGGACTTCTTCGATGTGCTTGCCGGCGGTGCGTGCGCCGCGTGCAGCGACATCGACTTCAATAACAATGGCGTCTTTCCTGAGGATCAGGACCTGATTGATTTCTTCACAGTGCTGGCGGGAGGGGCGTGCTCGTAAGCGGTTATCGCTCTCGTGGATTTTGCTTGCTCGGGCACGTGACTTCTGATACCCTTGGCATTGCGTGTCCACTCGCGGGGCTGGGGCGCGCTGGAGGAATCACACATGTTGAAGTCTTTCTCTGCATCGGTCGGGGTCGCTGCGTCGTTGGTGGCTGCATCGGTGGCGTTTGCCCAGGCTGAGGTCGAACCCAACGACACGACAACGACACCCAACAACGCGTTCGGGACCTCGGGCACGGGCATGGTCGCCGGTGACACGATCACGGGGGCCACCACGGGTACGAGCACGGTCACGGCGGGCATCGCGTCGTCGGACAACTTTCGCGTGAAGACTGCAGCGGCGCCGCTGGCGATCTATCGGCATCGTCTGGTGCTGAGCACGGATGGGGCGGCGGGCCACGTCGGTTCGCTGCGTGGCGTGTCGGCGACGGGCACGGCGGAAGCGACTGCGCAGTCGTCGTCCTCAACGACGACCCCCGGCCGCTTTGTGCAGTGGTATGGCTTCGGCAAAGGTGAAGAGATCGTGTATCGCGTGACGGGCACCGCGACCACGACGGGCACGTACACGGCGACGTATGAGCGTGAGACGGTGGCGCCGGTTATCGCCAGCGGCTCGTTCGCTCCGGGCAGCATCTCGGTGTCAACGATGGGCCAGACGGGCGTGGACACGGACTTCTGGGTGTATGACGCCAACTTGACGCCGGTCGCGACGTTTGGCAACGATGACAACACCGTGGCCGGCGGCGGCACAGGCCTCACGCTGCTGAGCGTCGCATCGCGGCCTCTGGCTGCGGGCCGTTACTACGTGGCGATGGGCCGCTACAACGTGCAGACCGACCAGATCTCTCCCAGCGATGAACGATTCGCGGATCCGTTCCTCAACACGCCCAACGTCGCGCTCGCGAGCAACGCGTTGGCGACGGCGGTGTCGTTCAGCGTGACGCTTTCGGACGGCACGACGAGCGTGCCGGTGCCGATCACGATCGACGAATCGTTCGAGATCGTCTGGATTCAGTTTGACGTGGGCACGCCGTCGGCGGGGTGCGACGACATTGACTTCAACAACAACGACGTCTTCCCCGAAGAGCAGGACGTGATCGACTTCTTCAACGTGCTGGCGGGCGGCGACTGCCCCGCGTGCAACGACATCGACTTCAATAACAACGAGGTCTTCCCCGAAGAGCAGGACGTGATCGACTTCTTCAACGTGCTGGCCGGCGGCGAATGCTGAGCGGCCCGCACGTCATCCGCGCGTGACGCGCGATGAACACGAACGCACCACGGGCGAGCATGAGAGTGCTCGCCCGTGATTCTGTCCGGCACGAGCGGCGGCCCCGAGGCCTTGCACGTTCTCGGCACCCGAGGAGGCTTTATGCGCACGGCTATGCAACGGTTGACGGTGGCGGCGGGCATCATGATGACCAGCGTGATGGCGCAGGCCCAGACCGTCTCGCCCCAGTACGCGTCCAATTACGCTGTCATCAATCTCGGCAGCGTGCCGGGCGTGCCCACGAATTACGGCGGCGTGGCCATGTCACCCACCGACCCTGACCTCATGCTCATCGGCGGGTTAGCCAACAACGCCAACGGGGCGATCTACAGCATCCGCGTGTCACGCAATCAGTGCGGCAACATCACCGGCTTCATCGGCACGGCCCAATTGGTCAGCACCGCGCCGCAGATTGACGGCGGCCTGATCGTCACCGCCGATGGCGTGACGCTTTCCTCGCGTTACCCCGACAACGGCGTGAACATGACCAAGGCGGGCAGCACCGCGCCCGACAAAGTCGTGACGCTCACGGGCCTGGGCGTGGCCAGTTCGACCGGCTCCATCACCATCGTGCCCGATGGCCAGCCCGGCGCGGGGCGATTGAAGATCGCCTCGTACAACGCGGGCACCTTCTACGACGCATCGCTCACGCCCGATGGCCTGGGCACGTACAACATCAGCGGCGTCACGCTCACCGCGAACATCGGCGGCGGCCCCGAAGGCATCGCATACGTCCCCACCGGCTCGCCGCTTTTCCCGGTGCCCGCGTTGCTCATCGCCGAGTACGGCGGCGGCAACATCGCGGCGTGGGACATCAACAGCAACGGCGACCCCATCGCCGGCACGCGCCGCATCTTCATCAGCAACCTCACCGGCGCGGAGGGCGCGTTCCTCGACATCACCAGCGGCGACTTCCTCTTCTCCACCTTCGGCGGCGGCAACCGCGTCATCGTCGTGCAAGGCTTCGCCGAGCGCGTCTCGTGCGATGACATCGACTTCAACAACGACGAAGTCTTCCCCGATGACCAGGACGTGATCGACTTCTTCAACGTCCTGTCCGGATCAGACTGCCCCACGTGCAACGACATCGACTTCAATAACAACTGCGTCTTCCCCGAGGACCAGGACGTTGTTGACTTCTTCAACGTGCTCGCCGGCGGAAGCTGCTTGTAAAGGCAGGGATTCACCACAAAGACACGAAGAGCACAAAGAAAGGCGAAGAGGATTCACCGCGGAGACGCGGAGAGCGCGGAGATGAAGACGGAGTTCAAGACAGGAATACAAGTGTTCAAGACAGAAAGGCAGGCGTTGCGATCGGGCACAAACCCCATCACAACTCCTGCCTTTCTCTTTGCGATCTTTGCGTCTTCGCGGTGAATGTTTGTGAAGGCGTTTAACACAGAGGGCACAGAGAGCACAGAGAAGAGACAGGGTTCAAGACAAAGCGGGCGGATGCCACTGGTGCATCCGCCCGCTTTCATTGTCATCATCACCAAGAGCACCGGCACACCAACCCAACCATCCGTCTTTCCTCTCTGTGCCCTCTGTGCTCTCTGTGTTGACCCTGTCTTTCGTTACGCGGCGAGTTTGATGCCTTCCGCGCCTTGCACGCTGAAGCCGCCGGGCGTGTCGGTGCCGAACTGGACTGTGATGGCATCGCTGGGCAGGCCTTGGGCGGTGCCGCGTTGGCCTTGGATGATGTATTGGACGCCTGCGGCGGCGGCACTGGTCGGCACGCTGGCGTCCGTGAACGTCATGCGGCGTGACTGGGTCGTGCTGCCGGGCGCGCCGCCGATGCCGACGAAGTTCGCGGCTCCGGGCAGTTTGCGAGCGATGTTGTAGAACGCGCCGCTGCTGGCCGCGGCGTTTTCCGCGTCCCACGACAGTTGCACTGCGCCCGTCGGCAACAGCGTCACGCTCAGGTTGGTGGGCTTGCCGGGCAAAGGCAACGGTGCGGGCGGCAGCGGGGCCGGAATCTGGGCCAGGTTGTACACCGCCTGCGGGTTCGCCGAAGCTTCAGCAAACGCCTTGATCGTGCGCACCAGCGTCGCCGCGTCTGACTTCATCTCGCGAATCGAGTCGTTGCTCGACGCCGTCGCCGCCTTGGCCGCATCGCGCGCCTTGAGCGCCTCGTCATACTTGATGCGTGCCTCCTCCGTCGCCGCCGTAAACGCCGCAATCGCCGAGGTCGACAACCCCAGCCCCGCCGCGTTCGCAGCCCACACGGGAGCGTGCACTTCGCAGAATTCGATGATCTCAACGTTCGTCTTGGGCAGTACGCTCATGTTTGAGCCCCTTGATCCAGCCCGCACATTGCACGTTTCACCGGCAACACGCCGATTGACAACATGCACTGCGTCCGGTAGTTTGAAGCATCGGGACAAGAACAGCATCACTTTCGTCACAAAGGAAATAATCATGTCCACCGGCAACACATTTCCGCCCGTCAGCATACTTCCGCCTGCCGTCGGCGCAACTTTGACGCCCGTCGGAGGAGTTTTTCCTGCCATCGGAGTCATTCTTCCGGCCGTCAAAAGAGTTCTTCCTGACATCGGAGGAGTTTTTCCGCCCGTCGGAGGAGTTTTTCCGCCCGTCGGAGGAGTTCTTCCGCGCGTCAGAGGAACTTTTCAGTTCATTTTGGCAGCGTCGGTGGCCATCGCTGCGGTCATGACGACCAGTCGCGCGAGTGCGCAGTTGCTGCTCCCGGTTAGTCAAAACATCACGCGGCAGATCAGCGGTTGCGGCTTACCGGAAGGTCTGGATTTGACGGACTCGCAGACGTTCACCCCCGTACAGGAGATGAGCTGGAGCCTTCCGTTCAGCGGTGTTCATCCCACAGGCGGCGTCTGTGGGAGCGCGGTGGATATCACGCTTTATGCACCCAATCTTGGCGGGAATCGGGCAAGCATTTACGCCGTGGCGGCTGGCAACACGTTCGCCCAAGCGGGATTCGGCAGCAGCGCGACGGTCTCGGTTGAGTATCGCCTTCGCTTTCAGGTCGCCGAGCCCTGTTGCTTCATTCTTCTGGGCGACAGCGCGTGGGATGGTGCCGACGAGAATCAAGGCGTGACGCGTCTTTGGGCGAGCGATCTCTCTCCCGGAGTTTCGCCGTGCATCAGCGTCACTGAGATTGTGAGTGGATCGGTCTTTGACCAGCCCGGCGCGACATGCACGACGGCACAGGTGGGCTCGACAAGTCGGGGACGGCTGAATCTTCGCGGCTCGCTCGAACCAGGCGTCTTGTACACGCTTGAGGTCGGCAGCGGAGCGGCACAACCGACGTTCCCCGGCAATGCGACGGATTGGAGCAGCCGACTCGGGCAGCTCGTGCTGGGCACGCAGCCGCCGGTCATCCTTATAGAACCGAGCTCACAGACGGTGTGTGAGGGCTCCGAAGTCGAATTGCGTGTGCTCGCAAACAACGCGGCTATCTTCCAGTGGCGCCGCAACGGTGTCCCACTGGATGGTTTGACCAACGAGTTTGTCGATGAAGACAGACTGCGACTTCGGCAGTCCACGCAGTCGGACGAGGGCGTCTACGACTGTGTTGTCTACGGCGCCTGCGGAACTGTGACGAGTGTTCCAGTCACTCTGACGGTGCTCGCGCCAGGCGAACCCGGATGCGGCACAACTTGTGATGACATCGACTTCAACAACAACACCGTCTTCCCCGAAGATCAGGATGTCATCGAGTTCCTTAATGTCCTCAGTGGCGGCGACTGTGCCGTGTGCAACGACATTGACTTCAACAACAACGGCGTCTTCCCCGAGGACCAGGATGTGATTGACTTCTTCAATGTGCTGGCGGGCGGGGAGTGTCCGTAAAGGCGGGGGTTCACCGCAAAGACGCGAAGAGCGCAAAGAAAGGCGAAGGCCTTGAACACAGAGGGCACAGAGAGCACAGAGCTGAAGACGGAGTTCAAGGCAGAGAAGCAGGGGTTCAAGGCAGAAAAGCGGGAGTTGCGATCGGGCTTCAACCCCATCACAACTCCTGCCTTTCTTTGCGCTCTTTGCGTCTTTGCGGTGAACCCCTGTCTCGTCTCTGTGCCCTCTGTGCCCTCTGTGTTGAACCTGCCTTCGCCTTTTTCCGGGCGTTTCGCGATGGAGGGGCTTGCGGTTTGGGGCGTTGTCGGGTAGATTGGGGGCTGTGGAATTTTTCACTTGGGAGGAACAGCGATGAACATGCGTGTGAGCTTTGTCGGGGCGTTGATGGTGGCGGCGGGGGCGGCGGTGGCGGGGGGCGATGTGGCGTTGCCGCTGACGTATAACTGGAACGGGATGGTGCATGTGGGCGAGAATGGGCAGCCGGATAACCCCGATGGGTTCCGGTCGATCTCGGACCGTGCGCTGGATGCGGGCGGGAGTGGGGCGGCGATCAATGCGGGGCCGATTGTGGGCACGGATGGGTTGGTGTACAGCGTGGTGGGTGAGGCGGGTGCGTTGGACATTGTGCATCTGGGCACGACGGGTGTGACGGGGAGCGTGCGCGGGTGGGATGTGGCGGCGGATGGTGACAACATCGGCGTGCGGCCGAATTGGTTGACGAGTTTGGATCAGTCGACGCCGCAGACGACGGATCTGTTGGCATCGGCAGTCGGCATGACGGCGACGACGCGCTTTGGTGTGCTGTTCAATATTTCCAACAGCGGCGGGGCGTTTGATGTGACGCTGGAGTTTGGTGATGGCAGCAGCGCAACGGTGCGGCTGGCGGGGCCGGACTGGTTTGGCCCGCGCACGGTCGCCGCGCCGGCGAGCGGTGTGGAAGTGCAAAGGCAGCTTGGGCTGTATGACGCGACGCAGGCGGATGACAACGCGACGCTCGGCGCGCCGCAATTGAACGTGATTGAAGCGGTGTTTGGCACGCAGTCGCTGATTGCGGCGGGGCTGGGTGATGCGACGGGCAAGCGGCTGACGAAAGTGACGTTCCGCAATCCGGTGCCGGCCACGCGCGGGTACGCGATCTACGCGATGACGATGCGCGATGGCGAGCCCAACAACTCCCCGGTCTCGCCCACGGGCAGCGGTGTCGCGGATCCGACGACGGTGGAAGTGACACGCAACGTGACGTTCCGCGTGACGACGTTTGGCGGCGCTGCGCCGGCGAGCACGGGGCTGGGCGTGACGCTGGATACCAGCGCGATTGGTGGCAGCGGCGTGCAGACGATGCTGGATGACGGCAACAGCGGCGATGGAGCCGCGGGCGATGGTGTTTTCGGCCTGATTGCAACGATTCCGGCCACGCAGTTTCTGGGCGCGACGAGCGTGCCCTTCACGGTGAGCGATGCGCAGGGCCGCAGCTTCGCGGGGAACATTAACTTCACCGTGAGCCAGTTCGCGTGGAACGAGATTCTTGATGGCGGCGGCGATGCGGGTGACTTGCCGAGCACGGCGATCACGCCGGTGGGCACGGGCACGCTGGAAGCGATCGCGGGCACGCTGACGGCGGCCAACAGCGACATGTACGCGATTGAGATTTGTGACAGCGGGCAGTTCAGCGCGAGCACGCAGGGCGGCACGTCGCTGGACACGCAGTTGTTCCTGTTCAATGAGCAGGGCTTGCCGGTGGTCTTCAGCGATGATGCCGCGCCGGGGACGCAGTCGCGGATCAGCAGTGCGTTTATTCCCGGGAATGGTCGCTACTACCTCGCGGTGTCGCAGTACGACCGCGATCCGGTGAACGCATCGGGCCAGGAGATGTGGGTGGATACGCCCTTCGGCGTCGAGCGCGCGGCGGACGGGCCCGGGGCGGGCACGGAGATCGCCGGGTGGATCGGCACGCCGACCGGCAACGCGCCGTATCGCATCACGCTGACGGGTGCGTGCTTCGCGGGGCCCGCGGGCTGCGACGACATTGACTTCAACAACAACGATGTCTTCCCGGAAGATCAGGACGTGATTGATTTCTTCGAGGTGCTGGCGGGCGCGAACTGCCCATCATGCAATGACATCGACTTCAACAACAACGATGTGTTCCCCGAGGATCAGGACGTGATCGATTTCTTCAACGTGCTGGCCGGCGGCGAGTGCGTGTGAGCCAGCGCGGCGGACGCAACGCCGTGCTATGTAAACATGTTGGAAGCATGAATGCACAGGCGTGCGGTGAAGACCGTGCGCCTGTTTTCGTTGCGTGTTGTGATGTGACTCTTTGCGGCGGAAAGGCCCGCGAGAACCGCTCGGCGGGGCGAATCGGTGAGAAAGCTGACAGCCTTGGCGTCTTTTCGTCGCATGCAGACCTGGATTCATCCCATGCAGAAAGGTCTGACTATGCAACGCATCGCTTCCATGTTCGCTCTCACCATTCTCGCGTCGGCCGCATCGGCCCAGATTGTCGGGTCAACTGATGCCACGGGCACAACGCTGATTGAACGGCTGATGGAGAACAGTGGGCTGCCCGCAAGCGCGGTGGCGACGACCGGGCGCGTCTTCAGCGGGCAGACGGTGGGGGGCTCGCAGTCGGGCTTGTGTGATGCGTTGACGCTGCACGGGGCGAATGACACGTCGCTCACGCTGCCGGCGGGCATTGTGTTGTCGTCGGGGCTGGTGACGGGCTTGCCCGCGACCAACACGACGTGGAGCTACTCCAACGTGACCAACTCGGGGACGAGCAATTTCTTCCGCGACTTCCCCGCGCAGACTGGCACGACGCGCCACAGCGGGCGGCTGCAGGAGCACGACACCAATGAGCTGACGTTTGATCTGGAAGTGCCTGCGGGCATCGTGGGTGTGCGGGCTGAGTTTGTGTACGCGTCGGATGAGTTTCCCGAGTGGAGCGGCACGGCCTTCGCCGACGGGTTTGCGTTCATCGTGGATGACGTGAACTATGCGAAGCTGCCGGACGGGCGGCCTGTGTCGCTGCTGAGCGAGAACGACAACATTCACTTCATGACCAACGGCGATCAGACCAACGCTCTGGTGCCGCTGGTGGCGAACATGGAGTACGACGGCATGACGCGCGTGCTGGAAGTGACCGCGCCGCTGCGCCCTGATCGCACCAACACGATCACGATCGTCGTCGCGGACACGGGTGATGAGATTTATGACTCGGCGGTGTTCATCTCGAGCCTGCGATTCATCGAGGGCACGGCCCCGATTGATCCCGCGGACTGCCATGTGCGTGTGCGGCACAGCTCCGCGGATGATGCCAGCTTCGTGGAGTTCGGACAGAGCGGCTGCGATGACATCGACTTCAACAACAACGGTGTGTATCCCGAAGACCTGGACATCCTGGACTTCCTGAACGTGCTGGCCGGGGCGGCGTGCAGTGAGTGCCACGACATCGACTTCAACAACAACGACGTCTTCCCTGAGGATCAGGACGTGGTGGACTTTTTCAACGTCCTCGCGGGCGGCAACTGCTCGCAATGACGGTGCCGCGTTCGCTCCCGACGTGTTGAGAAGGCGTGTTAGCACTGCACACCGTCAACGCTGCGGCGAACCGAGTCTGTTCCAAACAAAATCACGTCAAGAACCCGCCTGCTCGGCGGGTTTTTGTCCATTTCCAGCTCTCTTGTCCATTTGCCTAGCCGCGCGGCGGTTGCATTTCGCACTGATCGCGTCGCCACCTCTGGCGACAGACCTATCTGAACTTGCCTTTGGAGATTCGCCATGCAGCCCACGAACTTTCGCCGTCTGTCGCTCGCCTTCGCGCTCGTCGCTCTTGCCGGCGGCGTCAGCGCTCAACCTTGTGAAACCCTCACCAAGCTGCTGGGCAGCAGCCCTACTGCTGGCGATCAGTTTGGAGCGAGGGTTTCGATGTCGTTTGGCGGCCCCAACAACCGCCCGCTGCTGGCTATCGGCAAGCCGTACGAGGACTCGCCCGCCGGCACGGACTCGGGCGGTTGGTCGGTCTGGCAACTCGGCACCAACGGCAACTGGACCACGCTCTCCGACGCGTGGAACGCGACGGGTGAAGCGGGCGAGCTTGGGGGCTTTTCGATTGGCATCTCTGATCCGTACATGATTGTCGGCGCACCGGAGTATCAAGATCGCGGCCGCGTCCGCATCATGCGTCGGCCGACTGGTTCGAGCTCGTGGCTTGTGGAAGATGACGTCAACCCGGGTTTGGGCGGTGGATCGGGCGGTTCGCGATTCGGCAACAGCGTCGCCATCAGTTCATTCGGCGGCGGCTGGGCCATCATCGGGGCGCCGTTCTTCAGCTTGACCCACGCCGACAGCGGTTCAGTGAGTGTGCTTTGGCGCAACAGCACGACGGGCCAGTGGCTCGAAGCGTTCAACATGTCAGGCGGCAGCTACTTCGGTCAAGTCGGTGGCCGTCGCGGTCTATCGGTCGCGATGAGCCAGACCAGCGAATGGGGTGCGTTCGGCGCGCCCAACGAATCGCACGACACCGCGTACCCGGAAAACGGCATCGCGTACTACATCAGTCGTTACTCGGTGACGCCGGGCGTCCTACTCCCACCGGTCGACGAGGCTGGCCAGAACTTTGGCAGCGCGGTCGCCGTCGAAGGCAACTGGTTGCTCGTCGGTGCGGCAGATGAAGATGCATCAAGTGCCGAGAGCGGACTCGCAGCGGACGTCACCGACAGCGGTGCGGTGTATGCATTCGAACGTGTCAACGGCACGTGGTTTCATCGCGCGACTCTCCGCGCACCGGTTCCGACCATCAATGGCCGATTCGGCCACACGATCGCGATGTCAGACTCACAATGCGTCATCAGCGAGTGGTTCGTCGGTCGCTCTTACGTGTACCGCCGTGAAGGTGCAACGTGGACGCTGCAATCAATGTACCAGAACCCCGAGCCCGCTTCTGACCGCGGCTTCGCTGTCGCACTGGCCATTCGTGACGGGCAAGTCGCCATCGGCGACAACTACAACGATCCGAATGGGATCACCGACGCAGGCGCGGTCTACACCGCGACGGTTCCTCCCACGTTCGTCAGCGGCGACGTGTGCAGTGCGGCGATTCCGTATGTGTCAGGCGACTTTGTCGGCTGCACGCAGACCGCCACACGCAGCAGCGGCAACGTGACGACCTGCGGGCTGGGCGGAAGCGGCCAAGGTCCCGATGTCTGGTTCCGCTTCACGCCCACGTGCGACGGCAATGCCATCTTCGATACCCTCGGCAGTACCTTCGACACCGTCCTCAGCGTGCACAGCGATTGCCCGACAACGTCGAGCAACAACAGCATTGTGTGCAATGACGACAGCAGTTTCGCAGCCCCCAACAACCGCGCCAGCCTCGTGACGTTCAACTTCACGGGCGGCGAGAGCTACCTCATCCGAGTCAGTGGATACAACGCGGCCAGCGGTCAGTTCACGCTTCGCTCGCTCATCAGCTACGGCGTGAACAACGACGAGTGCAGCACCGCTCCCACCGTGGGGCTGAACTCATACGCCTTTAACAACTGCTCCGCAACCAATTCGGCGTCGGTGAGTGTGCCGCTGGGCAATGACCGTGATATCTGGTATCGCTTCATCGCGCCGACCGCCGGTAACTACGCCTTTGACACGTGCGGCAGCTCCTTCGACACCGTCGTCACACTCTTCCGCGGTTCGCAGGCTCAGTGCCCGGTGATCCCAATCCAGATGATCTCGCAGAACAACAACAGCCAAGGTGAGTGCAACCCTTCGGGCGTCTCACTTCAGAGCTACGCGACCGCGACGCTGACGCAAGGTCAGAGCGTGATGGTTCGTGTGGGCGGGGCCAATGCCAGCCAGTTCGGCTCGGGCATGATCCGCATCTCCCAGATCGGCTGCGACGACATCGACTTCAACAACAACACGGTGTATCCGGAAGATCAGGACGTCATCGACTTCTTCACGGTGCTCTCGGGCGGGCCGTGCTCGGCGGGCAACACGTGCAACGACATCGACTTCAACAACAACGGTGTCTTTCCGGAAGATCAGGACGTGATTGACTTCTTCACGGTGCTGGCGGGAGGCGGATGTTTGTGAGTGGCCGAGGGGAGGGGCGAAGGGCCAAACCGCCAAATGGCTAAATGGCTAAATGGCTTACTTCCAAAATGGCTCAATCAGAAGTTTGGACAGGCGCGGCAAGGTCCGCGCCTGTTCTCGTGGAACCGTGCACCGATTGTGTTGCGTGTGCTTTGCGTCTTGTGCTGCTTGGGACTACTGCAGCTTCAACGCATTCCCGCTCCATTGTGCCGGGTAGGGGCGCTTGGGATCATCGGGACCGAGCGGGATATTCCAGTCGATGGTGTCGTAAACCTCGTCCATCACGTCGAGGGCGAGGTCGCGGTCTTGCTCCGAGTTGAAGGGCATCCAGGGGATGGCGGCGAGGCCGATGTTGGCTGCGCGGAGCGAGTACTGCATCTCGTTGAGATGCTCGAGGCGGGCGCGGCGGGTGGTGTCCTGCGGGCCCAGCTTGAGCACACGCTTCTGTTCGCTCTTCAGACTGCTCTCCACACTGTCGGCTTTGTCGCGCACCATCTCAAGGCGGGACTTGGAACAGCCCGCCAGCATGGCGACGGCGGCAATCATGACGATCGGAGCGGTAACGGGTATGAAACGCATGGCGGATGGTACCGCGGCGTGACGGGGTAGGTGCGAAGGGCCTGCGAGAGGCCAATACTTGCCCCATGCTCACGCTTGCCGAGTCGACGCGGACGAGTCTCTGGTCGTTGTTCATGCAGTCGTTTGACATCTTCACGATCCTGCTCATCGCGGGCTCGGTGGTGGGTGTCGCGCTGATCGTGCTGGCGTTCATGGAGATCAAGGCGAAGAACATCGCGCCCGAGCAGCACGCGGGCAAGCTGCTGGACCTCGCGAAGCAAGGCCGCTTTGAAGAAGTTCGCGACGCATGTGTGCGCGATGACTCGCTGCTATCTCGCATTGTGCGAGCGGCGATCATGGCGCCGCGGAATCCGCGAGCGATGCGCGAAGCGGCGGAACTGGCTGCGAGCGAAGAAAGCGCTGCATGGTTCCGGCGGATTGACTTGCTGAATGTGATCGGCAATCTCGGGCCGCTTGTGGGGTTGGCGGGCACGGTGTGGGGCATGATTCTGGCCTTTACGAGCTTGGGCGATACGGGAGGCCAAGCGGGGCCTGCACAACTGAGCCTGGGTATCAGCAAGGCGCTATTTCACACGCTGCTGGGGTTGTGTCTGGCAATTCCATGTCTGCTGGCGTATGGCGTGCTGCGGAACAAGGTGGACCGTTTGTGCACGCGTGCGATCGTAGTGGGTAGCGAGATTGTCGAAAGCCTGAGCAGCAAGGCAAGCTGAGAGATTCACGTCACGACGCATTGAGCCCCATGCGAGTTCGCATTTTCCATCACCAGTCTCCCGTGGACAAAATCAACGTCACGCCGTTGATTGACGTCGTGATGGTGCTGATCGTGTTCTATCTCATCGTGGGGAAACTGGCGACGGATAGTGCGGCACGCGTGGAACTTCCGCGAGCGACCGGAGCGCAGCAGCAGGACCGCGGGCTTGTGATCAATCTTGCAGTGGATGACGAGGGCAATCAGACGCTCAGCTTTGACGGCGATGAGATGGCGCTTGATCAGTTGGCGAGTGAGCTCATTCTGCGGATGCCGGAACTCGCGAACGGCACGCAGAGCCAGCCTGTCAGCCTGCGGGCTGATCGTCGGCTGAGCTTTGGCGATGTGGAGCCGGTGGTGAACGCTTGCAAGGCCGCGGGCGTGACGAGCCTGAAGCTGATCACGACGCGCGAAGGAGGCGGCCAGTGAAGAACGCGCTGTCCTACCGCAACCGTTCGGCGCGAGCGATGTACGAGTCCCACGTGGGGCCCAACATGACGCCCATGGTGGACGTGGTGATGGTCATTCTGATCTTCTTCATGGCGAGTGCGGTGGTGATGGGGCCGGAGTGGTTCGTGCCCGCGCGGCTGCCCAAGACCGATGCGGTTGCGCCGGCGACCGCAGCAACGCCGCCGCCTCGCGTGGTGCTGAGGCTCACGCGTGAGGGCAGTGCGACGGTGATCGACTCGAACGGCAAGCGGCTTGCGTTGACGCAGTTGGCGGCGAGCCTTGGTTCCTTGACGCAGTCGCGTTTTGAAGATGCGATCATTCTGGTGCAGCCGGCGGCTGATGTGCCTTATGAAGACGTTGTGCGCGTTCACGCGGCGTGCAGCGAGGCGGGATATCGCAAGGTGGGGCTGGGTAGATAGGGGAGAATTGCGCGAGCTGGCGAAGGTGCGCGAACATGCGTCGTGGAACCCAGAAGCGATGAAAGCGAAAAAGCCGTGTGAGATGGCTCACACGGCGCTGTGTTGTTGATTCGGCTGACGCTTACCTGGATTACGAGCACTCGCCGCCCGCGAGCACAGTGAAGAAGTCGATGACGTCTTGATCTTCTGGGAAGACCTGGTTGTTGTTGAAGTCGATGTCGTTGCAGGTGGAGCACGCACCGCCTGAGAGAACATTGAAGAAGTCGATGACGTCTTGATCTTCGGGGAAGACCTGGTTGTTGTTGAAGTCGATCGAGTCGCAGGCTGCGGTGGGCGGCGTGCAGACGGGCGGGCGCACGCTGCGAATGAGCATGCTGAATGCGCGGACGGTCGCCGCGTCAGCGGTGGGGAAGCGGTCTTGCAGTTCGAGCAGCCAGGTGCCGTTGGGGTTCTCGCCATTGAACGCGCTGAGGGGCGATTCGGGGCGCCAAGAGCCGGTGAACAGATTGACGAGGCTGGTGCCGGTTGAGGCGATGGTGGTGGACGCGCTGTCGTCGAAGAGCGCGTTGCAGATGTGATTGCCGCTACCGCCGCGGTTTGCCATCAGAGTCACGCGGGTGCCCGTGGGACTGATGAGCGTGTACGTCATGTCGTCGTTCCACGTCTGCGTGACGGCGTTTGTGGTCGCACTGTCTGCGGCGTTGCATGCGCTGCCGTCGAAGCTGAAGTTCACATCCGCGATGGGTGCCGACGTGCCGGCCACCACGAGCGGAATGGTGATGGGGCCAGTCTGGTTGAGTGCAAGCGTGACTGGCGCGCCCGTGTAGGCGTAGCGGAAGCCTTGGCCCACGCCACCCGGGATGCCTGTCGGGATGCTGAAGGTGGCCGAGCCGGAACCCTGATCGCTTGCGACAGCAAGCTGCAGCGAGATGGGTGTGCCGCACGGGTGCGAACTGTCGAGGGCGATGACGAACGGGGTGCCGTTCAGCACGTTCTGCCCGAGGAAGGCGATATCGGGGTAGGTCGCGGACGAAGTGACGATCGTCGCCGCGGGCGTCAGGCTCGTGAGTGTGCCGCGCACGTTAGTTGCGGTTGACTGGCCGAGATTGGCGAGAGGCAAACGCACTTGAATGGCGTTCTCGCCCGGATCGAGGCGGTTGTTGGCATTGCCATTGCCGGCATTGTCAGCGATGACCGCGCTGCCGCTGGCACGCAGATCAACACCGGCGACGGGCGAGATGACGTTGATCACGCCGCCTTGGTTGATGTTGAAGAAGATGTTGTTGACGGCCCGCACCATGATGCGACCCTGCGTCGTGCTGACGGCGGGCGCGATGAACGTTGCTTCGCCATCATTAGGCGTGCTGGCGACGAGCTGCGTGGGCCAGGTCTGGCCGTTATCCGCGCTGAACCAGATCGACACGTTCGCGGTGTTGATGGGCGCGGTGGCGGTGTTGCTGACATTCCAGGTCACAGTGCGAGATTCACCGGCAATCCAGCTTTCAGAAGCACTGGGAGAAGTGACGCGGAACGCGCCAGTCGCAGCTGGGACGACGGTGATGACCATGTCGTCAAAGCCCAGGCCGCCGCCGCCTGCGCGGTTGTCTCGCGCAACGGCGCGGAAGTCGAGCACGCGTGCTGTCGTGGGCAGAACTTCGCCTAGGAAGAACGTGTTGTTGGCGAGACTGCTCAGACGCGGAATGAAACGAACGGGACTGGAGGTGGGGGCCTCGAAGCGAACAAGGGGATTGGTGCCGTTGTCGGTCAGTGTCGTGAGGGGCACCGCCGCGCCGCCGTCGCGTTGTTCCCAACTGAACGTGAGGGTGTCGCCGTCGGGGTCAGAGCCAGTTGCGGTCAACACGAAGGGCGTGTTGGCGGGAATGGTGAAGTCAGATCCGGCGCTAACGATGGGTGCGTTGTTGCCGGTGGCGCTGCTGGGACCGCACGATCCGCCTGCAGACACATACGCGCGGATCTGGTCGTAGTTGATGCTGGCAAAGTGCGGGACGCTGTTCGCCGCGAGATCATTGGTATCGCAGATGCCGGCGTAGCCCATGATGGTGATGCCCGAGCCGGGCTCATGCGCGATATCAGCGGCATCTCCAGGGCCGCCGCCGCAGTTGTTGAAGCTGTGGCGACCGCCGAACTGGTGGCCAAGTTCATGCGCGACGTAGTCAACGCTGAAGGGATCGCCCACTGGTGGGTCAGTCTGTGACACACCGCGTCCCTTGGTGGCGCTGCACACGGTGCCGATGCCACCGGCGACGCCCGAGTTGGCGGCGCGGTGATAGAGGTGGCCCACGTCGTAGCCAGTGGCTGCAACGACCGCATTGAAGCGATTCTGCGCCGCAGTCATGGATGCGTCATTGGGACCGGGCGTCGTGAAGATATCTGTCGCGGCGTTGGTATAGATGAACTGGTCGTTCTGCGCGATCAGTGTGAGACGGATGCCAAGTTCGGTTTCGTACACACCGCTGACCCGGTTGACGCTGGTGACGACTGCGGCGAGCCCGGCTGCGACTGTGCCGCCGTGGAATGCGGTGTACTCACCGGTGGCTGCAACCGCAAGTCGGAAGGTGCGCAGCGTGGGACCGATGGTCGATTCCTCGCTGCTGCCAGGTGGTGTGATCTCTTCGTTGGGCTGGCCATCGAAGTCGGGCGTGAGGCATTGGTAGATGCCCTTTCGCCGCAGGTCACGCTTCCAGTAACTTGCGTAGTGCTGTACATCGCCGCGTGACACAGGATCGATGTACCACGAGCCCGAGGGCCCAAGGACCTGTGCGTGGAAGCCTGCGGGCGTGAGATCGAAGCGAACGGTCTCGGCAGGATCATCGATACCTTGGCCGACGTAGGTACGAATATCCGGGTAGCGGGCCTGCAACGCCGGTTCCATGATGGGAGATTCGGCGATGTTGAAGTACGCGAGCGTGCCGTCGGGGCGCGGCAGTTCGAGCATGACGGGCGGTTGATGGGCGGCGGTGGGAGCCTGAGCAAGCAGCGTGCGCATCGCGGGCACGTCGAGAGTGATTGCCTGAAAGGTCAGCGGTCGAACCCACGGTTCTGCTGCGACGACTGCGGCCGGCAGTGCATCGAGGATCGTCCACGGCGAGCCCTGCGGCTGCACGTCGGCCGCGTGAAGCACCTGTGTCTGCGCAGCAGCTGGCAGGGTGAGGCCCGCGAGTGACGCGAAACCGACCAAGCCGCAAGCGATGGAGCGAAACGCGTAACCGAAAACGTGGGGCATGCAATCCTCCGCGACCGAAACCACGAGCCGAAAGACTACCCGAAAGGGCGAGCCGGTGGAAGGGGAAGTGGGGGTTATCAGTCGAAAATTCTGGTCCGTGCACACGGTTTCCCCATCGGTTATGCTCTGTGCATGATCACGGTGCGCGAATGCTCGTCCGTTCTCGAAGCCGTGGCCGTGGCGGCGTACTTGCGGAGCGAGGGCGTGATGGCCGCGTCGGCGGTGCCGATGGTGGGACTTGCGCCCAAGTTCTACGTATTTGTCGCGAGCAAGGAGGTCGCCGCGCAGGCGCGCGATGCGCTGGCTCGCATGGACGAGGCGGGTATCACGCTTGCGGACGATTGGGAAGCACAGGCTGCGCCGGACTTGTCGCGCTTGCCGCCGCGCTGCGTGCCGCGATGTGCGTGCGGTGAGGTGGTTCGTGTGCGGACGGCGACGGCGCCGTGCACGGCATGCGGACGAGAACTTGATGTCGCGAGCCTTGTCGTCGATCAGTTCGGCCCGGAAGTCATGGCGGAGTGCTACCCGACGTTGGCGGAATCGATGACCGACGAACAACTTGTGACGCTCGCGCTGCCATGCGCGTGCGGGTACTCACTGGCAGGACTGGCATCGCGAGGCACTTGTCCGGAGTGCGGTCATGAGTACGCGAAGCGGGAGATCTTTGCAGTATGGGAGGGGAAGGGACTGGTTTAGATCCCCGGCAAACTTGCAAGTCCCGTGATTCCCAACGGCTCTTTCGTCCAGAACGGCTCAGCTGTTTGCGTGCGGATGCGCGAGCCCATGTAGCGGTCGTGGGCCGCGAGGTTGGCGGGCAAGTCGGCATTGGTTGGGGCGAGCCCCGGGCGCGGGCCGAATTGCGACTGATACGCGAGAACGCTGCGCACTTTCTTGTCGCTGAAGCCGGTGGTGTCGAAAAGGAAGTGTGGGTCAGGTACGCGGCGCAGGTGCGAGCAGTAGTAGTAGAAGACCCACTGCGGATAGATCGGGGGGCCGATCGTGCTGAAGCCGGGCGGCGTGGGCATGTCAATCTTCGTGAGCTTGGCGTCAAAGCGCGCGTCTTCGGCGATGCGCGTGACGGCGATGTGATCAGGGTGCGCATCGAGCGGATGCGGCATGAACAGCACGCTTGCCTGGTGAGCCCGAATGACGCCGGCGACTTTGTGACGGGCTTCGATGCTGTGCGTCACGGTGCGGTTGGGCAGATCGAGCATGATGCGTGCGAGTTTGCCGCCACGTTGCTCGGCGGCTGCGGACGGTGCGAGCTCACGCAAGGCAGCGGCGGCTTCGACGATGCGCGATGCGCGATCGCCAAAGGGCGTTGGGCTGCCGTCGGTCATGTCGGCGATGAGGACGTTGTGTCCCTGTTCCGCGAGTGCGGCGATGGTGCCACCCATGCCGATTTCGGCGTCGTCGGGATGGGGCGCGATGATGAGAATGTTGGCCATGAGGAATGCCTGATGAGATGCGGAAAGATACGAACAGAGTTGCAGATAGTGCGCCCGCCCCGGAGAGAGCAGCCACCAAGAGTCATGTGTGTGTCGCGCTGGGGTCGAGCATGCTGCTGCCATCGGCGGGCAGCACCATGCGGAAGGTCGCGCCTTTGCCTTCATCACTCAGCAGCGTGAGTGCGCCGCCGTGCTGCTGGGCAACTCGCTTGGCGACGGCAAGACCAAGGCCCGTGCCCTTCACGCCCTTGGTCGTGTGGAAAGGCTCGAAGATCCAGCGCTGCTTGGCTTGCGGAATGCCCGGGCCGTTGTCGATGATGGCGATGTCAACTTCAGCGTGACTGACGGTGGTGCCATTGGCGCGTGTCGCACCTTGCGGGCGGTACACCACACGCACCGTCACGATGCCTTCCTCGGGCTTGACGGCTTCAATCGCGTTGGTCATCAGATTCATAAGCGCTTGGTGCAGCAGCGGCGGGTCAATGGGCACGGGCGGCACTTCACTGTCAATATCGACCACCAGCGCAACCTGCTTGCTCCGCGTCTGCGGCTCGAGAATCTCCACGCAATCATCGATGATGCCGCTGAGCTGAGCGAGCTCGGGCTCGATGCGTCGCTGACGTGAGAATGCGAGCATGTTGAGCGTGAGGCTGACGATGCGAGAAAGATTGCGATGCAAAATGGGCCAGCCGCCCTTCGCCAGCTTGAGATCATCCTTGCTCAGGCCCATCTCCACGACATCCGCGCCGCCTCGCAAGCCCTGCAAGATGTTCTTGATGCTGTGGCTCAGCGTTGCGACGGTTTCGCCAATCGCGGCGAGACGTTCGGCTTGCAGCTTCTCTTGGTAGAGCTGCGCGTTGGCGAGCGCCAGCCCCGCGTGCTGACCGACTGCGTTCATGAGTGCGAGCTGTTCGGCGGTAAACGTGTAGTTGGCAACGCTGCTGTCGATATAGATCGCGCCGTAGGTCTTGTCGCGGAAGCGAATGGGTGAACAAATCGCACTGCGAATGCTCAGCCTTTGCACGCTATCGCCCTTCGCAAAGCGCGGGTCTGTCATGGCGTTGCTGCTCAAAATACCTTCGCTCTTGGTGATGACGTGCTGCAGAATCGTGCGGGAGACGTGGATCTTCTGATCTTCGAGCGCGAGTACTGCATCGCGATATCGCACCGCTGCGGGCAAATACCTCTGGTCGTTGGTCTCATCAACCAGCATGATGCAGCCGCGCTGCGGGTGAAACTCGCTGAAGACTAGATCCATCACACCCTCAAGCAGCTGCGCGCGGTCCATCACGCGCTCGGTCAGCATGCTCGTGAGGCGATAGATGATGCGCAGGTGATCCATCGCCGCAGCGCGGGGCTCGGGTTCCGACAGAATCACCGAGTCCTCATTGGGGTTGTGCTTGGGCTTGCTGTCTTTCTTGTCGTTCTGCGACAGTGACTTCTCAGAGAGCGCGTAGCTTGGCAGTGAGCGCTCGACGGTTGGCGTCAATCGATCCTTTCCGACCACGCGCACGCTCTCAGCGGCTTTGGTTTCCGTCACGCCAAAGACCAGCACGCTTTGGCCGACCCGAATTTGGTCACCCGGGCGCAGGCGTTCGCGCTGCCAGATACGGGTGCCGTTCACGTAGGTGCCGTTCTGACTTTCAAGGTCTCGGATGTACCACACGCCATCGTCGGGCGTCAGTTCCGCATGCCTGCGTGAGATGGCGTTGTCATCAATCGGCAGAGCCTCGCTGCTGCGTCCCAGCAGTTGCGGCTCGTGATTAGGCAAGTTAAACGTCTTGCCTTTGCCAGGGCCTTGGATGACGGAGAGGACGAGCATGATGAAGCGTACGAGCGGAAGTTGCAAACGACGCCGATACGATGCGTGATGCACTGCGTGCTGTGTAACTACAGGCTGGATGGGTTGCCTGCGGGGGTTTGCCCGGAGTGCGGCGAAGCCTTCGACCCGACGAACCCGCGGTCGTACCGCACGATGTCAGCCGACGCACTTGCGGGCCGCGGCAAAATGCTGTGGATACTGCTCGTCACGAGCAATCTCGTCCTTGTGTCGCCCACGCTGTTTGCTTGGCTTGCAGCGCTCGATGCTCATCAAGAACTCGGGCGCTGGCCCGTGCCAATGTTGGACGATCCCAAGGCCCTCACGCTTGCGTTGCCCTTTGACGAGCTGTTTTGGATGGGCATTTGTCTCGGGATCTTTGCCATAGTCGTTGCGGTGATGACATCGCTCACCGCGATTGCGACTGGCGCCAAGCGAAAGTGGCGAATGTGGATTCTGTACGGCTGCCTGGGGCTGCTGGGGCCGGTGGTGTTCTTTGCCAGCTTCGCGCTATCGCCGCATGTCTATTGGATGCTTGATTGATCTCAGCCGGGTGCCTTGGCGACCTCCCTGCTGATCCTGATTTTCACTTTTCGCTTTCCAGCTTTGTGGCTTTATCATCCCCCATGAACCTGCTCGCCCGCGCCGCCACCTTCTCGCTGCTCGCTGCCACCCTCTCGCTCGCTGCGTGTTCCGCCACACAGCGAGATGCCGCCAACGTGCGCATCTATCCGCAGCAACTGCCGCGCGGCGCAGCGCTCGATGTGCAAGTCTTCCGCGACGGTCGCACGCTGAGCGCAACCAACTCCACCACGCGTGACTTCGGACCCTCGACGTTGTGGCTCAACAAGCGCTTCGGGCGCACAATTGACAGTTGGAAGTCCGGCGAGACGCTGACGCTCGACCTTAACGAGTTTTACGACGAGTTCGGCGAGCAGTTCCGCGGCGGCGGTTTCTTCGCACGTGAGATTCCCGATGATGTGGTCTTCGTGCAACTCGAAACGGGCGAAGCGAACGCTCGCGAACTGGTGAGCTTTGTGACGGTTGGCGGCAAAGCACGCCCCTAAGTCGTGCGTGACGCGGCTCGCTAGTGGAGTTTGTCCAGCGCGGGGCTGCCAGCGACACGAGCGACCTTTTCAGGGTTTGTCGCGCCGGAGACGATCTGTACGTCCCTCGGCGAGATTCCGAGCGCTGCCGCGAGCAGCCGGCACACTGCTGCGTTGGCCTTGCCGTCCTCCGGTGGGGCCGCGACTTTCAACTTGAGCCGATCGCCATACGCACCGACGATCTCATCCTTGCGACTGCCCGGCACGACCTTGAGGCGTATGTCAACATGGTCGGGTGTCCGTGCGGCGATCCATGTCAGGGACGTGGCCGGTACCTTTTCGGACTTTCCCGGGAGTTCTGTCTGCGCGGGTGATTTCTTGTGCAACATCGCCTTACCCGCCATTCGAACAGGCAGACAATCAACTGCGATTGCCTTGACCGTTTCGTGCCGTTTCCAGAAAGTAGCGTGATGAGCAAGCCCAAGACGAGCGTGACGTGGACCTTGGTCGCAGCAGCGATGTGCGCAGCGAGCGTGACATCGGCCCGCGCGCAGTTGGCTGAAGATCAGGTGCTGGTCGTCTACGACTCGCGCGTGCCCGATTCGCTGGCTGTTGCGGAGTACTACGCGGGCAGTCGCAAGGTCCCGGGCGGAGCTGGCGGCTTCGCTGGCGTGCGGCCTGGTGTGTATGTTGTCAACATGGCGGCGATCGGCGCCGGTTTCAACGCGCCGGGCAGCGTGCCCGAGGTTGACTTCCGTGTCAAGATTCGCGATCCGCTGCGGGCGTATCTCTCGTCAAACAACCTGACACTGCGTGTCCGTGCGATAGTGACCACGAAGGGGCTGCCGCATCGCGTGCTCGATACCGACGTTCCCTCCAACGCTGACTTTCCAGGCAGCGGCGCTAACCAGTTCATTCCCGAGTTATCAGCCAACGACTGCACGAGCGCGAGCGTTGAGAGCGAACTCGCGCTGCTGTGGCAGGACCTGACGCAAGGCGAATCAGGCAATGCGAGTGATTCGCGTGCGGACGGACTGATTGTCAATCCGTTCTGGCGTTCGATTCGCGGTGTCAACACGCTCAGCAACGTCAACATCACGACCAGCAAGCCGCTCGCACCAGCGGGCACGGGCCCCACGTGGTCGACCAGCGGTGCAGCGGGTGCGGCAACACGACTGAACCCTGCTGATCTGTATCTGGTGACGCGACTGGACGGGCGAACTGTTGCTGATGTGCGTGCGATGATCGATCGCTCACAGAACATTCTGGTGAATACCAACACCGCGGCCTTGCTCTTTGACGAAGACGGCGCGGACTTTGACAATATCGCTTCGGGCTCTGCCGTGTTTCCCGCGTTGCTGGGCGGCGATGACTACGAAGACAGTGTCACCGCGCTCACGAATGACCGGCGATTCTCGTTCGCCTTTCCCAGCTTGCCTGCGAATGTGCGATACGACAACAACGCCGGGGCAGCGAACTTTTTCGTTGGGCCCAATCTCGCGTTTACCGCTGGCCAAGGCGTGCTGGTGAACAACCCCGTGCTGCTGGTCGCGAGCTACGGCAGCAACCACAACGGTGTGCCCACGCTAGCGGCTGGCGGCAGCAGCGGCACGGTGTACGCCACGAGCTACAGCTACGCGCCGGGCGCGATCTTCAACACCATCGAGAGCTTCAACGGGCGTGACTTTGGCGGGCTCGGGCAGTTGGGCTTCGCGCCGCAGCAGCAAGCCGCCGATTTTCTCGCGGCTGGCGGCACCTTCGCTATGACCAATGTGTGGGAACCGCTTGCAGATAGCGTGCCTGACAACCTGCCCATGGTCCAGCAGTTTGTGCTGGGTAACGTGAGCTTCGCTGAAGCAGCCTGGATGAGCACTCCCGCACTCAGTTGGATGCAGATGCCAGTGGGGGACCCGCTTGCTCGCATGAGCCGCAGCAACGAGAATCTCAATGGCGATTCTCGCGTGACGACCGACGATCTCTACGCGTGGGAAGCTCTGCCCGCGGGCAACGCAGCCAAAGACATCAACCGCAGCGGCGCGGCAGACAACACCGATCGCGGCCTGGTGGCTGCAAGCGTGCGTGCGGCGGAACGTGTGAACATCATGTCACGCCGCTAAGTGGACGGGCACCGTTCACACACGGACAGTGATCAGTCGCTCGCGATGACTTCGTAGAGGCGGTACTCGAAATTGTGCACCATGCCCCGGTGGACCTCACGCAAGCGAGGCATGACGCGTGCATATTCATGCTCTTCGTCAAGTTCGTACTGATCGCGACGAGGCAGATCATCGGTGCGAAGCAGCACGTAGGAACCAACGGGCGGCATGGGCACGCTCGCCTCGCCGTGTTCGCGTCGCCAGAGCGAAACGGGCATCCAGCGAGCGCGGATGGCGATGTTGTGCGTGCGAGCAATGTCAACCGCCGCCATGACGACTTCGGGCCGGGTATCGATGACTTGGTCCGCCCACAGCTCCGCCGGGCGCGTCAAATACGCACCCAATTCGACGCCAAAGGCCTTTCCGCTCGTGCGTGTGTTGCGACGATGTTCGCCATACCACGCGCTGAAGACCGCTCCTGCCAAGAGCAACGTCACAAGTGTCAGGACGAATCGCTTGAGTCGCGAATGTTCAGCGTTTCGTGCGTTCTCAGTCAACGTCTGCGCACGCTGAATGAGTACCCATGCCGCCGCGCCGCACGCCGCGGGCATCAGGGCGACGGCGGGCAGCGCGTAGCGGTTGTTGCTTACGCCTGTCAGCATGTAGCCCAAGATCGCAAAGCCAACAGTGAGAAGCAATGCCACTGCCGCACGCGCAGACGCTGTGTTGCCGGCGCGCTGCGCAATGCCGGAGTGATAGAACGCAATCGCAAGAACGCCCAGCGATGTCGGCAGTGCGGCGATAAGGACAGCAACTGGCAGCGATGCGATTTCAAGCAACTGCTGCGGACGGAAGAGGAAAAGTGTCGGTGACTCCAGCACAATGCTCTCGCCTGCAACGCGCCGGTGTGCCGCCCACGCCCACCAGGCAAGCAGGCCCGCGGCAATGCCAAACGGGGCGATCGCGGCGATCCACGTGCGAACGTTCGACGCGGCGTTTCCAGTTGCACGCATGCGCAGCAGGGAGCCAGCGATGCATGCGCCGACAAACACGGGTACGCCGGCCGGTCCCTTGGTGAAGAACGCGCCCGTCACACCCAAGGTCGTCGCGCACAGGAGCACCAGCGTCCGTAGCCAAGAGCGAGTTTCACCAAAGCGCATGGGCATCAACGTCTGCAGGATGCACAATGTACCAATGACAACAAACGTGTTGTGCAGAGCCTCAATTTCAGCACTGCGAGCGATCGGTGGATACCACCAGAACGCCGGAGCGAGCACAAATGCCAAGCCCGCAATTAGGCCATAAGGCCTTCCGAACCAGCGATTCACGAACGCGAGCGATACGAGTGCTCCGATTGCAACCGCCACGGCGCTGACGAGGCGTGATGCAAACTCGCCGGCACCGAAGATGTACGTGGACAGGGCGATTGCCCAAGGCATGCCAGGCGGCTTACGGAGATACGCCTGCTCGAACAGTCGCACGGTGACGTAGTCGCCGCGCTGCATCATCTCGTAAGCGGGCTGCACGCGAAACGCTTCGGCGTGGGCATACCCGCTTGTGCCAAGACCCGGCACGAAGAGAGCGAGCGCCAGCGCCAGCACAACGAACGCTTGCAAGATGGGAGACGCGATCAATCGCCGCACGCTCCAGCGTACGAAGGCACAAACGCGGCAACAATGCCCGCATGAAGATCTGCGTCATCATGCCTGCCGCCGGTGCCAGTGTCCGCTATCAAGCCGCGGGGGCGGTTCGTCACAAACTCGACGAAGACCTGGGCGGCAAGCCGCTGATCCAGCGCACCGTCGAGACCTTCACGAAGTTTGACGATGACGAAGCCACCATCGCCAGCATCCTGGTCGCAGGCCCGTATGGCGACGCTGACTTTGCAGCATTCACGGATCGTCACGGCGATCGCCTGTCGCTTCTGGGTGCAAAGCTGGTAAAGGGCGGGCCGACCTATCGCTGGCAGACGGTGGCTGCTGCGCTGGCGCACGTGCCTGAGCAGTGCACACATATCGCGGTGCACGATGCAGCTCGCCCTGCGGTTTCGTTTGCCTTGCTGGCTCGTGTCTTTCGTGCAGCTCGGACACACGCCGCAGTGGTGCCCGCGGTCTCATGCAGCGACACCGTGAAGCGAGCGAAAGAGACCGGCGAGACCTTCGGCGGCGATGATCCCGTTGCGAGCATTCTGGGCGAGAGCACGGCCAGCAAAGCACCGCTGCGCATCGTGAGCGAAACGGTGGACCGCAAGGGCTTGGTCTTGGTGCAAACGCCGCAGGTCTTCCGCAGTGAGTTGCTCAAGCGGGCTTACGCACCGCTACAAGCCGGTGATCCTGCTGCGTTCGCGCACATCACCGACGATGCGAGCGTCGTCGAGGCCACAGGCGAGCGCATCGTGATCGTGGAAGGCGAAAGCACCAATGTCAAAGTCACCCTGCCCGCCGATCTCACGATCGCACGAGCGGTGATGGGCTTTAGAGAACCCGAAGGCAAGGCTGCCATGCGGCGATTCTGAGCTTACTTCTTGGGTGCCAGCAACGGGTGACGCAGAATGCACAAGCTAGGAATCGGCGGGTATCGCAGCTTCATGCGGAAGCCGCGGAACTCTTCCGGCGACTTGCCCACACGTTCAAGGGCATAGCGAATCATCTGCTCATAGTGCGGCACTTCCGGCGTCAGCATCGACGGCGGACCAACCCCCAGATCGCCGATCTCGGCGCCCACGGGCAACGCTGTGTCATCGGTTGCCCCGTGTGGGTAGCGCGGGCCGCCCGGCAACTGGCCGAAGATGAACCCGCGCACATCATGAGCGAATGCAAGCGACTCGTGCACGTACAGGTCGTGCACAAAGCACTCGACAGGGGTGCTGATACGCGAGCCGTGCTCACCGGTGTCGTTGGCCACATCGCCATGGATCGGTGCTGATGCAGGGTCGACCCATCCGAGAATGACCGTCGCGGCGGCGGTGTTGCCAACCGGCCCCGGGCTGATCATGAAGAAATCATTGTCCGGATCGTCGGTCCGCTTGTGCATGTCAGGCAGCGGCTGACTACAGAACTCTTTGAGCAGCGGCACATCGTCTCGCGACACAGACGAATCAAGCGGGTCGCTTGGGGGCACTTGTGGCGCCGGGCTGCCCGGCGTGGTGCGCCAGCGACCGTGACCGCCCGCGGCCCACGACACGTTGGCGCGGAGCCGGCGAAAGTCGATGAGGCCCACCATCGTCACAAGATCAACAAACCCGGGCTTGGTCGCTGACGGATACATCGCGCGGAACGCGACGTGAGTCTTTGCACTTACGCCCCAAATCGCGGCGTTTGCCAGGAAGCCCTCGCGGCGGAACTGCTCAAGTCGACGTGCGGGCGGCTTTCGCGTCGCGCCGCTCGCCATGATCTCCAGCACGCCTCGATCACCTGCGTGTGCATCGACAAATTGTTCAAACGCGTTGTACGCCGTTTCCACTTCATCAAGCTGGCGTTTGGGAACACCAGCCTTGGTCATCGCCGCGCAGAAGATCTGCAAGCTCGGGCGACGCGGCATATGCGACATCGCTTCCCAGATGTCCTCATCGCACACGAGGCGAGAGAGTCGCCACGTAAGCATTTTGTCGAGACCGAAGCGGCGGCTGACTTCCTGCGGCTCAGCCGGATTCGCACCGACCACGTCATAAACACTCGTGAGTGCGCGACGCAGCGTGTGAATCGTCTGATGCCCCTCATCGCGGAAAGCTTGTTTGGAATCAGTTCGAGTCATGGGAGCCCTTCGTTCTGATCATACTACCACATTTCGGCAGATCTGCATAGCCGAAGTGCTGAAAATTCTCTAGATAAATATCGGCATAGTCTTGCGTGCCCGACCTTGCGTCGTTAAGATGTCTTTGCAGACGTTCGCGCAGCATTCGCGCAATGACGCTGCGGGGAAAGTCGCCTCACTGCAATAGGAGATCGTCATGTCCAAGTTTGCTGCCATTCTCACACTCGCCGCCGGGACCTTGTCGACGACGGCAATCGCCCAGCCCACGCTGACCTCCCTCGGCGGTGGTTCGGCGACCAACATCACGAACGCACAGGGCGGCGTGATCTATCTGGGCGGTCAGTCGGGCACGCAGGGCGTGCGCTGGAACTTCAACCCCGGCGCAGGCACGCTGACCTCGACGCTGATCGGCGGTATCGGTGGTGGCGAGGTGAGCCTGGATGGTCAGGCCAGCACGGTCGTCTTCGCAAACACCGGACCGAGCATTCGCGGCAACACCGCGACTGGTATCGCGCCGGCGTTCAGCATTCCCGCCACACTGGTGGCTTCGACCAACCAGCCCGCTGACACCGAACAGGTGTCTCGCGTGTGGAGAAGCGTCACGAACACCGTCACGAGCATGGGCGGTCTGCCCATCGTGAACTCGCTGGGTGTGTTTGGCTCGGGCTCAAGCGGCGGTTCGAGCGGCAACTTCCTGAGCGGCCACGGCATCTCCTCGACCGGTCAGTTTGTCGTGGGCCAGGCGTACGTCAGCACGTACAACAACGCGGGTACCGCCGTGAGCGCGAACTCGTTCCGCTGGCGGCCGTTCATCTGGAATGCCACAACCGGCACGCACACCGTCCTTCCCACGCCTTTCCGCACGACCAGCAGCACCAGTCTGCGTCGTACGGGCAACGCCTACGCGGTGAGCACGGACGGCTCGGTCGTCGTCGGCGCGACGGAACACAACGTCGGCGGCTCCAACGATGACAGCGGTCGGCTGTGCGTGTGGCGTTTCAACATTGCAGCGGGCGCGTACGAGCTCACGTATCTCGATGACGGCCGCATCAGCAGCACGCCCAGCAGCGTCGCGATGAACGCCGGTGGCACGATCATCGTGGGCCGCGGCGAAAGCGGCATCAACAAGTGGACGTGGAACGTCGGCACGAACACGTGGGATCGCGCCACGCTCTTCACGTCGCTCACGCCAGCGCCTGACAACACGTACCCCTCCTGGTTGCCGCCCAGCCTCTTCTGCGGCGGTCCGACCTTCAATCAGCTCATCCCACCCAACCTCGGCGGCGTCATTGCGATGAACGACGATGCCAGCATCATCGTCGGGCAGGCCTCGTGGAGCACGTGCGGCAGCTTCATCTCCGGCGGCTTCATCTACACGGCCGCCAGCGGCGTGGCGCAGGACTGGCACGACTATCTGGTGTCCCTCAACGCTCCGGGCGTGACGCCCGGCGGCCTGTACGGGCCCATCGGCATCCCGGGTGACGCGGCACGCGGCAATCCGCGCTCGGGCTCGCCCGTTGCGATCTCGCCCGACGGCAACAACGTCTACTGCCAGATCCTTGGGCCGCAGTTCATTCCCGGGGCCGCGCCGTACATCCTCAACTTCACCGGCGGCCCGACCTGCGTGGCTCCGTCCGTCGTGACTTCGCCCAGCAACTCGACCTTCTCCGCGTGCTCCAGCAACATCATCCTGAACGTCAGCGCGTCGGGCACCGGTCCCTTCACCTACCAGTGGTTCAAGGACGGCAGCCCGATCAACAACGGCACGACGGCGAGCGGTTCGACCGTGACGGGCGCAAACGATCTGCAGCTGCGCATCGCGCCGCCGCTCACGCCTGCCGATGTGGGCAGCTACTACGCCGTCATCACCGGCCAGTGCGGCACGCCCGCGCAGTCGGCCTCCGCCAGCGTGACGCTTGATCCCGCCTTCGCCACGGTCGCCGCCAACGACACCTGCGGCGGCGCACAAGCCGTGAGCGTGGGCACCAACGTGCTGGGCACCGGTCAGTCGCCCTGCAGCGCGTACATCAACGACGAACAGTCCAACGTTTCCTGCATCACCACGGGCGGCACCAAGACCGACCGCTGGTACGCCTTCACGCCCGCCACATCGGGCAACTACCGCTTTGAAACCTGCGGCGCGAACTTCGACACCGTCATCACCCTCTTCGACGGCTGCGGCGGCTTCGAATTGGCCTGCAACAACGACTACACCACCGGTCCCGTCAGCGGCTGCACCAGTTCGCGCAGCCGCATCGCCAGCGTCGCCTTGAACGCCGGTCAGTCCTACCGCATCCGGCTCGCCGCGCCCAGCGCAGCGTTCCTCAGCGCCACCAGCCAGTTCAATCTCACCATCGCCGCCGCACCGGCTGCCGCTGCCAACGACAGCTGCTCCAACGCGGCCGTCGCGGTCCTGGGTCCCAACGCCTTTGACCTGCTCGAAGCCAGCCACGAGTTCGCTCCCAGCTGCAACGCCAGCGCGGCCCGCGATGTGTGGTTCGTCTTCCAGGCCCCGGCCCAGGGCCTCTACAAGTTCAGCACCTGCGGCACGACGCTCAACACCGTCCTCTCGCTCTACGACGCCTGCGGCGGCTCGGAATTCGGGTGCAACGACAACGCCGGCATCACCGGCTGCAGCAACCAGTCGATCATCGACAACTACGGCCTCTCGGCCAACGCGCTGGTCTACATCCGCGTGGGCGCCAACAACACGGGCGTGACCGGCACCGGCAACGTGACGATCGAACGCATCGGCTGCGATGACATCGACTTCAACAACAACACCGTCTTCCCCGAAGACCAGGACGTGATTGACTTCTTCACCGTCCTCGCCGGCGGCACGCCCACCACCTGCGACCCCACGGCAGGCTGCAACGACATCGACTTCAACAACAACACCGTCTTCCCGGAAGACCAGGACGTGCTGGACTTCTTCAACGTCCTCGCGGGCGGCACCTGCTGATTGTTTGACTCCCTCTGATCGTCTCCGCAGACGATCGACACACACGAAACCCCCGGCATCACACGTGCCGGGGGTTTTCTTGTGCCTTTACCGGGCGTCCCTTCACGCGCCTTGATGAATCTCTCTTCATCCGGCATCACGGCATTTCCTTGGTTTCTACAGTTGTCCGTGCACGCGACCGGCACCAACACACTCCGCATGGCCAGCGCGCTCTCGACCGCCATGGACACCCCGTGGGCCGCGTCGCAGGCGTGCGAAGTCGTGCAGCAGAAGCTGGGCTCCGCCGACGTTGACTTGGCCTGCGTCTTCTTCAACCCCCAGCACATCGAGCACGTCGAAGCCCTCAGCGACACCATCCGCGAAAAACTGCGCCCGGGCGTCATGGTCGGCGTCTCCACCTGCGCGGCCATCGCGGGCGGCGTGGAAGTTGAGCGCGGCGCGGGCCTTGCGATCCTCGCGTGCAGCATGCCGGGCGTCACCATCCGCACGTTCTCGCCCAACGACCTTCCCGCGGTCGACACGCCCGATGCCGCCATCCACGAGTGGGGCCCGGTGGTGGGCGCAAGCGACGAACTGCGCGCCACCATGCTGTTGGTAGACCCCACCAGCGTCCCGATCATGAAGCTCTTGCCCATGTTCAACGCCGCCGTGGGCACGCAGCGCAACGACGCCCTTGCCGACAACCCGCGGCGCAAAGCACCGCTGCTCTTTGGCGGCATCGCCAGCGCAACCAACAAAGCGGGCGGCAACGTCCTGCTGCTTGACGACAAGATGCCGCGTCATGGCCTCGTGGGCGTCAGCCTGTCCGGCAAACTCCACGTCGACACTGTCGTGAGCCAGGGCTGCAAGCCCTTCGGCCCCTTGCATGTTGTGACCAAAGCCAAGAACAACATGATCTTCGAGCTGGGCGGTCGCCGCGCGTTGGACGTCGTGCAGGAAGCCGTCGAAGAACTGGGCGATGACCCCCGCGCTGCCCTGCAAGGCGGCCTCTACGCGGGCGTCGTCATCGACGAGTACAAGCCGCGTTTCGGCCGCGATGACTTCCTCATCCGCAACGTCGTGGGCGTCGATGCCGACCTGGGCTGCATCGCCCTCGCCGATTTCGTCCGCGTGGGCCAAACCGTGCGCATGCACGTCCGCGACAAGAAAACCGCCAGCGAAGACCTCGCCCTGCTCATGGACGCCCAGCGTCTCTACGACCCGCCCGACGGCGCGTTGCTCATCACCTGCAACGGCCGCGGCGAACGCACCTTCGGCGTGCGCAACCACGACGTCGCCGCCGTGCAACGCGCCTTCACGCCCGACCGCGCCGGCCCCGACGCCGCCGGCGCAGGCCTCTATCTCGACCCCTCCGCCGCCGCCCCGATTCCCCTCGCCGGTTTCCACGCCGCCGGCGAAATCGGCCCCGTGGGCGGCAGCAGCTTCCTGCATGGGCAGACCGCCTGCGTCGCCATGTTCCGCGGAGCGTGAGTCGCGCCGCTGGGCGGCGGAAATGGCCAAATGGTCAAATGGCCAAAGGGCCAAAGGAAAGGCATCGCGCGAAGTGTCTTGATTTGGCCATTTGGCTATTTGACCATTTGGCCATTTGTTCCAGCCGCCCCACACTCCGGACACACCGTCCCAACGTCCAGCCCCCGCCTGTCATACCCGCACGCGGGGCAAGCACCCACGCGCGCGAGGCGACGTGCGCGCGCATCCGCCCGCCACGCGACCGCAGTCGCGCAAGCCACGATGAGGAGAGGAGCCCACAGCGGCATCGCAACAAGCCGCCCGCCATTCCAATGCCCCCAACCAAACCACCACTTCATCTTGGGGTCGAAGCGTTCAAACACGAACGTACCGCCCTCGCCGAATCCCAGCGGCCACAACGGTTGCATCAGTGAGAACCGACCGGCCTGCACAGCAATAAGACCGGTGCGGGGCGTCTCCCACCACACCTTGTACCAACAACTCCCCACCCACGCGATCGCCAACAGCACGCTCACCGCGAGCCCGCCCCACTTGACCACCTTGCGAATCCCCGCACGCTTCGCCATGAGCAGAGCGTACCGCGCCGCCGCTCTCGCCGCAGGAATCACTTCGATGTGTTCGCCTTCGCCGCAGTGCAGTTGCGCACGTCCACCTGTCGCGTGCATCGTGGTCCGGTGGCAGTGTGGCAGAGATGGAGGACGCGGCACTCCGCACTCGATACGCGGCATTCCTACCGGCGCAGGCCGGTTGGGCCATGTGTGCATCGAGACACGCCCGCTACGAGTGCCGAATCTCGCATGCCGCGTGCGCTACTTCTCACACACCATCTTCTCGGCGCTTCTCCGCTTCTCTCCGCCCCTCCGCGACCGCCTTCGCTTCAGCCTTCAATCACGCCCACGACTTCGCCCAAGGAGATCGTGCGATAGCCCGTGCGTTCGCAGATGGCGCGCATGGTGACTTCGTCGCCGTCTTGGAGGAAGGTGCGTTGTTCGCCGGTGGGGAGGAGCAGGGGCCTCCTGGGTTTGGGTTTGTTGGTCGCGGGGTCGATGCCGTCCCAGGAGAGTTCGAGCAGGCAGCCGCGGCTGGTTGCGTCGGGGCCGGAGATGGTGCCGCTGGCGAGCAGGTCGCCGGGCATGAGGTTGCAGCCGTTGCAGGTGTGGTGGGCGACCATTTGGGCGAAGGTCCAGTACATGTGCCGGAAGTTGCCGCGGCTGATGGTGTGGGCGGGGGCGTCGGCCTCGCGCATCTGCCTGGTGCGCAGCAGCACTTCGAGGCGGATGTCAAAGCCGCCCTCGCGCTGATCGGTTTCATCGAAGAGATAGGGCAGTGGGGCGGGGTCGCCGCTTGCGCGGGGCTCGAGGGCGCAGCGGAAGGGCTCCAAGGCTTCGATGGGTGTGATGTACGGGGCGATGCTTGTGGCGAAGTTTTTGGCCAGGAACGGGCCGAGGGGCTGGTATTCCCACTTCTGCACATCGCGGGCCGACCAATCGTTGACGATGGTGAGGCCGGCGATGCGCTCGCGCGCGTTGCCGATGCTCACGGGCTCGCCCAGTTCGTTCACATCGCCGATGACTGCGCCTAATTCAAGCTCGTAGTCGAGCATCTTGCAGGGGCCGAAGGATGGGCCTTGGGAGGGATCGTTGTCGGGCGGGCTCTGCTGGCCTTTGGGCCGCTTGATGGGCGTGCCGCTCACGACGATGCTGCTGGCGCGGCCGTGGTAGCCGATGGGGACATGCTTGTAGTTGGGCAGGAGCGGGTTGTCGGGGCGGAACATGCTGCCGACGTTGGTGGCGTGATGGATGCTGGCGTAGAAGTCGGTGTAGTTGGGGACCAGCATCGGGATGAGAAGCTGCGTGTCCTCGATGGCGATGAGGCACTTCTCGCGCACACGGCGCACGGACTGGCCGCCGGGCGGGCCTTCGAGCAGGAACTTCTGGATCTGCCCGCGAATCTCGCGGCGTTTGGCCGCGGGCAGGCCCAGGAGGCCGTTGAGCATGGGCATCTCGAAGGCATCGCACACATCGTGGTCGTGGTGCTCGCTGTCGCCGATCAGCCCGGCTTCGTGCAGCATGTTGAGATTGACGATGGATTCGCCGATGCGCACGCCCAGCGAGGGGTACTCATCTTCGGGATCGAGGAAGACGCAGTAGGGAAGGTTCTGGATGGGGAAGAGCGTGTTGTCGTTGCCGCCGGGCACCCAGGTGCGGAAGGCGGGATTAGTGCTGTTGTCGGTGCTGGGAGAAGTCGCCATGGCGGAGCGTAGTGCGGAAAACGTGCGATATGCTGGGCCATGCAAAGGCCTCTGCGCATCGTGCTCGCGACCGGCAACCCGCACAAAGTCGAGGAACTCCGCGCGATTTTGAGCCACGTGGCGGGCGTGGAAGTGGTGGGGCTGGGTGATTGCAGCACAGCGACGCACGAGCCTGCGGAAACCGGCGCGGACTTTGAGGAGAACTGCGCGATCAAGGCGTGTAGTTACGCGGATCAGTTGGATGCGATGTGCCTCGCGGACGACAGCGGGCTGGAAGTCGATGCGCTGGATGGCCGCCCGGGCGTGATCAGCAGTCACTACGCGACGGATGGCAAGGAAACCGGCGCGACACGCGCAGAACGCGACACGGCGAACAACGCGCGGGTGCTGCGGGAGTTGGAAGGCGTTGCGGCGGAGAAACGCGCAGCGCGATTTGTGTGTGTGATGAAACTGGCAGTGCCCGGTGGAAGGGTACTGCACACCAGCCGAGGCACGTTTGAAGGCCGCATCGGTCTGCCACCCGCCGTGCCGCGCGGGGCGAACGGGTTTGGATACGACCCGTTGTTTCTTGTCGCGCCGGACTTCCTTCGGACCGGAGCCGAACTGCCGTCCGCCGAGAAGAACGCACGGTCACACCGTGCGCAGGCCGCCAGCGCGATGGCGGCGTGGGTGCAATCACACATCGGCGAACTGCTTGCGTTGCACAAGTGAGTGCGTTGGCTCGCCGCTCACTTTGCGAGCGTGATCTCGCCGCGTGATGCGTCGAAGAGCGGGACGACCGGGATCGCGTCGGGCGTTGCACACAGGTTGACGTCACGCGAAAGGCCGATGCGGACCATGTTGCGTCCGCCGCGGCTGTCCTGCATGAGCTTCTCGCGATACGCCTGATCGCCTTTGCACGCTCGCCACGCACACAGGCACAGCCGCGCGGCGTCGTCGGTCACCAGTTCGCGTCCGGCGGCGAGCAACTGCTCGACCATTGCGCCGGCGGGCAGGCAATCATCCATGCTCAGTTCGTGACGCGTACCGCACGCGATGATGTGGACGGGACGCGGGTCACTCGCGATGAGTTGGCAGACTGCGCTCACGTTGACGAACGAACCGACGATGATCTCCGCCGCTTCGCGCGCGTGCAGCAAGCCGGCAGTGCCGTTGCTTGTCGTGAAGACGATGGTGCGGCCCGCGACGCGCTCGCGCGTGTAGCTGAAGGGTGAGTTGTCCAAGTCAAAGCCGTCGATCAGCACGCCGCCGCGTTCGCCGCCCAGGAGGACGCTGCTGGGAGCTGCTCCGCGAACAAGCAAGTCAGACTTCGCTCGGCGAGCATCTTCGGCTGTGAGCACCGGGATGATCTTGGATGCGCCGTTGGCGAGAGCCTGCGCGATGGTGACGCTGGCCCTGATGGCGTCGATGACGACGACGACGCAGCCACGCAGCTCAGCGGGCTGCACGTCATTCGCGTGCAGATGCACAGCGAGCGGTCGCTGCTTGGGCTGGTCGAAGGAGGGTGGTGGGGGAAGGTCGGGTGCGGACATATCTGGCTCGCTTGATGTTGCTGGAGGAAGGCTGAAAGTAGGGGGGATTCATCCGTGACACAACGGTGACGAACACCCTGCGGCGCGAAGCGAAACATCTCCTGAAACCCAACGAAAGGACTCTCGCATGTTTGCTCGCTCGATGATGGTCGCTCTTGTTCTGGTTGCTGGCTCGGTTGGTGTCGTTGCGAACGTCGTCGCAGACGAGCCCGTGAAACTGGCTGAACGTGCGAAGGCGCCGAACGAGTTGACGTTCAAGATCGATAGCGTTTCAATCTTCAAGGATGGGTACGCACTCATCAGCAAGAGCGCGACGGCGACGGTTGGTGCGGACGGCACTGTCTTCACGCATGAGGTGCCTGACACGGCGGTCTTGGGATGTTTCTGGGCACTCGCCGAAGATGGCACGCCTGTGCGATTGACGGCGGAGTACATCGAGCGCGACAACAAGCCCGGGGCGACCCGTACGGCCGCGTCGATAGCGGAATTGCTGCGAAGCAATGTGGGCAAGCAGGTCACGCTCGATGTCGCTGATCGCGCCGACAGCATGCGAAGTGTGCAAGGCACGGTGACGGCGGTCTTGGGCGGCAGCGAAGCGACAGCGACGAGTGAAGCAACGGCGGGTTCGCTGGTGGTGGTGGATAGTCGCAGCAACGGCAGTATTGTTCTTCCGATTGCAAGCGTGATTGGCTTGACGAGTTTTGAGCTCAAGACCGACGTTGCGACACCAGCGACGAAAGAACGCGTGAAGGTGCTTCGCGCGTCTCTCGGGCAGCAGCACGCGGGCAAGCCTGCGAAGCTGCAGATGTTCTACTTCGCCAAGGGCATGCGATGGGTGCCGACGTATCGCTTGCATGAGCCTGATGCGACCAAAGCGCAACTGGTCTTGCATGGTGAGATCGTCAACGAACTTGAAGACGTAAGCGGCGCGAAGGTGGGACTGGTGGCGGGTGTGCCCAACTTCCGCTTCAAGGGCGAAGTGTCGAGTTTGAGTCTGGAAGCGGCGCTACGTGATGTGTTGCCGGTGTACGGCGAATCAGGTGGTCGCACGCGAAGCGAGTCGCGACGATTGCTGGGGCAGCAGCTTTCAAATAGTGCCTATTTCCGCGACATTGCCGAGCCAGGTGCCCAGACTCCCGGTGGCGGCGGACTCTCAGGCATTGAAGGTGAAGGCGCGCAGGACTTGTACGTGTACGAAGCAGGGACCATGGACCTGAAGAAAGGCGGTCGGATGAGCGTGCCGCTGTGGCAAGTGGATACGACAACGCGTCACGTGTACACCGTTGAGGTGACGCGCGGGCCGACCGATGCCAACGAACTGCAGTATTGGAATCAGTATCGCGAGCAAACTCGTGATGAAGACCTGATGGCCATGACCAAAGACGGTCGCGTGTGGCACCAGGTGGAACTTGAGAACAAGAGCGATGCTCCGTGGACCACTGGTGCGGCGCTGGTCGTGCAGAAAGAGCTTCCCATCAGTCAAGATGTTCTGACGTACACGCCTCGCAATGGCAGATCGCGTGTGCCGCTGACGGTGGCGACGGAAGTGCGAGCGATGTATGACGAAGTGGAAGTGTCGCGCGATCCGCAGGCGTTGCAGTGGAACAACTCAACCTACGCGCAGATTCGCAAGAAGGCGACGTTTACGGTGACCAACTTCCGCAGCGAGAAAACGACGCTGATTGCGAAGGCCAGCGTGATTGGCAAAGTTGGTGAAGTGTCCGACGGTGGCACCGCAACAGCGGCGGACATGGAGTTTTTCAACTACGGCAGCGATCTGCGAGCACTCAACTCACGCGGCAATGTCTGCTGGGAATTGACGCTCGAGCCGGGCGAGAAGCGCGTGCTGACGATGGAGTACAGCGTGTACGTGCGGTGAGTTTGAGAAATGCGAGAATGAAAAACGCCCGCGAGTTGTCGCGGGCGTTTTGCATTTGAGTTGACTTTGATTCGAAGGCTTGAGCCGTCGAGTTGTTCTGGCTCACGCCACCGTGATCGCCTTGTCCAGATACACATCCTGCACCGCGTGCAGCAACGCCGCGCCGTCCTTCATGGGCTTCTGGAATGCCTTGCGGCCTGAGATCAGGCCCATGCCGCCCGCACGCTTGTTGATGACCGCCGTCATCACCGCTTCCTGCAGGTCGCCCGCGCCCTTGCTCTCGCCGCCGCTGTTGATGAGCGGCACGCGGCCCATGTAGTTGTTCAGAATCTGATACCGGCACAGATCAATCGGGTGGCCGCCGTTGCCGTTCTCGTCGCAGCCTGCGAGAGTGGTGTACACGCGCTTGTCCCACTTGCCGTAGCTGCTGCCGCCGCTGTTGAGAGCCGCGTAGCCGCCGTTGTTGGTGGGCAGCTTCTGCTTGATGATGTCGGCCTTGATGGTGGCGCCGAGGTGATTGGCCTGGCCTGTCAGGTCCGCGCTGCTGTGGTAATCGGTGCTCTTGCCGTCCGCGCCTTTGACCTTGAAGTTGTTGTTGCGGGTGTAGCACCAGAGCACGGTCACCATGCCGTAGCCGTGAGCTTCTTCAAACATGTCGCTCACGTACGCGATCTCTTCGCGGGCTGTGTCGTTGCCGAAGTAGATCGTCGCACCGACCGCGAGCGCTCCCATTTCGTAGCACTGGCGAATGCTGCCGAAGTAGCTCTGCTTGAACACGTTCGGATACGTCAGCATCTCGTTGTGATTGAACTTCACGAGGAAGGGAATCTTGTGGGCGTACTTGCGTGCCACTGACGCGCACACGCCGATCGTGCTCGCGACGGCGTTGCACCCGCCATCGATCGCGAGCTTGACAATGTTCTCCGGATCGAAGTACGCCGGGTTGGGGGCAAACGACGCGCCAGCGCTGTGTTCGATGCCCTGGTCAACAGGCAGAATGCTCACGTAGCCAGTGCCGGCAAGGCGACCGGTGTTGAGGATGGTCTGAAAGTTGCGGAGGGTGGGGACGTTGCGGTCGGTCTGCGAGAAGACGCGATCGACAAAGTCAGGTCCGGGAGCATGAATGGTGCTCTTGCTGACCTTGGCTTCGTAGCTCGTCAGCTTGTCGTAGTCGGCGCCGAGGACTTCTTTGATGTTGATGGGCATGAAACTCTCCCGAGGATGAAAAGTGCGTGAAACCTGCGAATGGGCACTATAGAACGTGATCCGTGCGATGGCGAAATCGGTATGATCCGCTGAATGGCGGATCGCAATCGCGGCCGTAGGGAGGGTTCATGTCGCATCAACACATCGTTCGTTCAGGCTTGAAGTTCGTGCTTCGCGCGTGTGCAGCGGTCGCGGTCTCAATGCTGTGCGCGCCCTGCGTCGCGTCCAATCCGCTGCGCGTTGTCTTTGCGGCGGGTATGCCGGTGCCGCTCGGCGAGGGCACGACAGCCACCAGCGTGAGTGGTTCGGGGATTGGGGCAGGCGGTCACGTCGCAATCGGGATCGTTGCGGGAGACTTGCGGTTTTCGGGCCTGTATCTCTTCGGACCCGATGGCTCGTTTCTCAACCGGGCGCTGGCGGATGAAGCGCAGCCTGGGCAGTCGGGCCCGGGGGCGGTGTCGATCTCGCTGGGCGGCACCGTGACTGCGAGTCGACGACCTCAGACGTGGCTGAGTAGCAATAACGCTTTCTTTCTCCTGCATCCCGACGGGACACGCACCGACTACGGAGCTTTTGGCTCAACGTTCCCAGGCGCCGGAGCGCGTGTTGTCGATGGATTGCCGATCGTCACACCCTACGCAAACATCTTCGAGGAGACGTATGACAATCGTCCCGGCTTCGGGGTTGTCAGGCTCTCGCCGGGTGCGATCGGAAGTGAAATCCTCAACGCTGCGCTAGTGCAGTTCAATCTGGACGGCACCATGACGCCGCTTGTGCTGGACGGGAATCTGCCGGGATCGCAAATCTTGGTGAGTTGGCCGCGTGATGTGTCAAGCGACGGCGCGGTTTTGTACACTTCGTCCGAGTTGAACGTGCCGCAATCCAACGCTTTGCGAATCTGGCGCAATGGTGTTCTGGAGCGGGTACTGGGCACGGGTGACCCGCACCCGACGCTCGAGAATTACGTGATGAGCGGATACACGCAAGCCCAACTCAATGCACGGGGTGACGTGCTGGTTGACGGCAACTCGCGTGATGCAGCGGGCGAGTTCATCAACGACACCTTGTGGCGTCGTCAAGGGACGTGGCGCAAGCTTCCCGAGAAGTGGTCGTTCGTCATCGACGGTAGATCCGTGATGTGCGAGTCAGAGGGCTTTACGCTGCTCGAAGACGGAACCGCGCTATTCAGGCTGAGATACCGCATTCCGTCTGAATCCAACTCACGGATCGCGACAGCTCAGGTAGCTTACGATGGAACAGCGGTGCTCTTGACGCATACTGGTCAGCTGGTCCGGTCCCGCGATGGTGGCATCGGGACATATGCGACCGGCAGTCGCAGCCTTCCCAATTCACTGCGCGATGTTCATACCGCGTTCGTTCGCGTCGGGGCGGTGGATGAATTCTGGGTCGTTGTTCGGGATCTCGGTGGCGATCTCGTCAGCCTTGCTGCGCCGCGCGACACGTTTACATACAACGGAGCAGTCTGGACCATCACGCAGATTTTCAACTCTATGGCGACGGGCAGCAACGTAATCATCAGCGCTCTCGCGTCGTCGCCCGGTCAGGCGGAGATCCACTTTGTACTGGCGACGAGTCTCGTTGGTGCTGGTTGCGGTGACATCGACTTCAATAACGATGCGGTTTACCCCAGCGAACAGGACTTCATCGACTTCTTCGGCGTTTTCGCCGGCAACCCGTGCTCAACCCTCCGCTGCGACACGATCGACTTCAATCGCAACGGCGTGTTCCCGGAAGATCAGGACGCACTCGACTTCTTCCATGTACTCGCCGGAGGCTCCTGTAATCCCTAATGCGTTATGAACGTTGAGCGAAAGATGCTTAACGTTCTCGCTGCGCGATTGCGGTTCTCGAGACTTTTGGTAACATGCAACCGATGCAATCGTTGCTGAAATCCGCAAGTCGTTTCGTCATTGCCGGGCTCGCAACGGGCGTGGTTCCCGTTCTCGCACACGCTCAAGTCGCGCGCGTTGTCGCGGTCACTGGACAGGTGGCACCGGGTGATCCCTCACCGGGCACACTCGCCAATCTGACCGCTGTGCAACTCTCGCCTGCAGGAACGGTCGCAGTCGCGGCCTTGGGTGCCAGCCCCACGCAAACGTTTTCACGCGGCCTTTACGCGGAGCGTGCTGGCACACTCCAGCGTGTGACGGACAACACAGTCCTAGGCGCGTCGCAGACTGACTTGCTTCCCTTCGCCATGAATGCCCAGGGCGACGTGCTGACGCGGGTGGTCGTCCCAAGCCCCACCGGCACGCAAACTGGCATGCGATTGGCCCTCGCGAGCGGCACGAACTTCGATTACGCACGCCTCGGTGACCCACTCCCCTCCTATCCCGATCGTGCATTTTCCGGGCTGCTCATCGATCCGCCAAGTCTTTATCCGCCCGCCGTGCTGCATGACAATCAACTCGGCTTTGCGTACGCGACAGTCTTCCCACCCAGTTCCCCTTCTGGCAACATCACAGCAGCAATCGTCGCGTATTCGCCTCAGTTCAATCCTCGCACGCTCGCGTTGCGTGGCTCGGTCAGCGACATGACCGTGACAACATTCGACAACCTCAACTGGCCTCTGGACCACAACGACTCGGGGCGTGCGGTCTTCGTGTTCGACACGCGCACCGGCAACGGCCAGCTTGCATTCATGTACTGGAATGGCACTGCAATGCAGCGCTTGTTGGGCATCGGCGACCAAGTGCCAGGCCTGAACCCCGCTCGCACCGTTGGCAGTCTTGTCACCGCACGCATCAACGACGCGGGCGACATCATGCTCGTGCTGACGGATACCAGCAGTGTCATCCATGTGCTGCTGGGCGATGCCTCCGGCTTTGCCGTTGTCTACTCCAGCCAGCAGACAATCAGTTCACAGCGGGTGAGCGTGCGAGCATTTCTCTCCAGCGCGTCGCGTTTCGAACTCGCCAGCGACGGCTCAGCAGTCATTCTCTCGCTCAACACGCTGTACGCACCGCCCGCCACAGGAGGCATTGGCGGCATGCTGTTCAAGGCGTCGCGATCGCAGCCGCCTCAGGTACTTTGGTCCGCACTTGAACCGGTGCGGCTGTCCGACGGAACGCTCATCCGTCCCAACAACATAAGCGCAAACTCGCGCATCGTCGCCAGCCCCGTGACCGGACGCTTTGCGTGGTACGCCGTTCGGACTGGCCTGCCTTCTTCACGCGACGTGCTCTGCACCCTCAACGATCATGGCGATCCGGTCGTATTGCTCGAAGGCAACACGCAACTGCAGGGCCCACTTGGCCCCATCACGCTCACCGCAAGTCTCACTCCCAGTGCCAGCGGTGTCGCGATGCCGACTTCCATCAATGACTCTGGGCAAGTCGCTGTGCTGGCCGCTCTCTCGGGTCCACCCGCGGCCAATGCCGCCATCGTGCTCTCGCCACAGCGATTTGACTGCGGCGACATCGATTTCAACAACGACGATGTTTACCCAAGTGACTTTGACGTCATCGACTTCTTCAACGTCCTTTCCGGCGCCCCCTGCCCAACCCTTCGCTGCGACACCATCGATTTCAACCGTAATGACGTCTTTCCTGAGGAACAGGACGTTATCGACTTCCTGAACGTCCTTGCAGGCGGTGGTTGCTCCTAATTCAGTTTGCGGCCTCGGGCTCCGCCCCTTTTTTGCGTTTTCGCACGCAGTTTCCCCGCGGTACCGTTCGACCCCGGTACGATTTCCTATGGCCCAACGTCCGCGCACAGTGCCGCTGTTTGACCTTGTCCCTTCCAAGAAGATCGATGCCGCTGCGCGCCCCGCGACAATCGCCACGACGGATGCGGCGACCGAAACGCCGGCCCCAGCCATCCGGGAGCTCAAGCCCGTCGTCCGCGACTCGGCTCCGAGCGAGTACGGGCCGCGTGCGCAAGCTTCCGATGCTCCCAAGCTGGTCCCTCTGCCCGTGGTATATGTGGGCATTTTCTTGGCTTTGTTGTTGGCCTTGGGCGCGTATTTGCTTGGTACCAGCGTGGGCGCCAAGCAGAAAGAGCAAGAGCTTGCGGGCGTACTTCGCAAGGATCCGCCAACGGTCAAGGAAGCTGCGGGCAACACGTCGCCGCTTGGCAACTTGCAGTCCCAGCCCCAGCGGCAGTCTTCGCGGCCGAACCAAACCACTCCACCCCCGGCTCCGGCAGAGACTCTGCTGGCCGGTGTTTCATTCCCCAACCTCGCTCCAGAGTCTTTCGATAACCCTCCGCCCAAGCAGGAGTTGATGATCGCGGACGACACGGTGCAGGGCTGGGCGACGACCGACCCACGCCAACGCGGCCTGAATTACATGACGTTAGGTATCCTTTCGCGTCGCGACGCCGGGTACGCCGTCATGCTGCTCCACGCCAATGGCGTTCCCGCCCTTGCGGTGCCGGTTGATAAGGGCGGGGTCAGCGCCAACAATCAAGGCCCTGCGAACTACCGCGTGTGGCTGCTGCAAGGCATCACGGGCGAGCAGTTCCGGTCAGACGACACCCTCAAGGATCGTCTGGACAAACGCGTACGAGAAGTCGGCAAGGCCTGGAAGCAGCAAGCCAAGGGTCCGACAGACTTCGCTGACGCGTTTTGGGATAAGTTGGACTGACTCGCTTGTCACGCCGGGCGCCGAGCCCTCGCAGTACGAAGAAAAGGAATCGCCATGAGCCTCGACCCCAGCCTGAAGATCTCGATGACCATGACCGGCAAGCGCAGCGTTCTGACCCGCGCCGAACGCATCGCCAAGCTCGTCGCCGACAAGAAGTTCGACAGCAAGAAGGACAAGGCCTTGGGCCTCGCCAAGACGCTCGTTGGCAAGGGCTGATCGAACCCACGATCAATCTAGTCTGTTCAATAACCCGCGCTCACCCGCGGGTTTTTTGCTTTCCGGTGGAACGGCGGGCCTCGCTACCCTTGGTTGATCGTGGGCTTCCGATTCAAAGCGGGTTCACATGAGTCTCCAGCGCGTGCATCGTTTCGTCCCATTGTGGCGTCTCTTCGGGCGCACACTGCTCGCACTGTCGCTCGGTGCGGTGACCACCGCAGCCGTTGCGACGGCGCTGGCAAACAGCCGCACATGGCGCAACAACTCGACAGCGGCGGCGTACAAACGCTTGCCCTATGACGGCGAAGCGTTCCGCATTCAGCAGACGACGTCATTCGTCACGATGCGTCAAGCCTTGCAGCCCGGACTTCGATTGATCTTGGTAAACGAACTGTCTCAGGCGAACGCGAGCGCTGATCGCAGCCGCGTGGACTTCATGAGCACAGACTTCGATCGCCTAAGCATGCCGTTGTCAACCGCGACACTTTCCACCCGCTTTCTTCCGAGCAAGTACAAGCCAGCGAATGCCATGCAGGCATTCACGTTCGGCTGGCCCGTACCCGCGATGGGCGTCCGTAGGTTCAATTCGTTCGAAGGCAGCTTCTTGACACACCATGGCTGCACGGATTGGCTCGTCGTCACGTCTCGACCGAGCGGTCCTGTCTCGGTAAACTTCAGGGGCCCTGGAACATCGCCCGACAACACCTGGGGCATACCCATCAACATCGACGCGAGCGGTTTTGCCCTTGACACCGTCGTGTACGGCGGTTCGTGGTTTGTAACCCTCTCGCTTGTCGCGTTCGCGCGAGACCGCCGAGCTCGCCGGCGCAACATGTGCAAGCACTGCAACTACAACCGCGACGGCATCAACCCAAACGCCCTCTGCCCCGAATGCGGCAAACCCGCGTGAATATGTTGCATCCTTGAAACAAAGTGGGCACGCATCGCGCGATCTCGCGCCAACACTCTTCCATGCCCAGTCCTGCCCAGCCCAGTCCTGTCCAAGTCGACGCTTTCTTCGAGTCCACGCTCATTGGCGAAGATGCACAACTCGCGGAGCTCTCCGCCCGCAACGCCGCTGCCGGTCTGCCCGCCATCGCCGTGTCGCCTGCGCAGGCCAAAGCACTCGCACTTCTCGTGCGACTGATGCAAGCCCGCAACGTGCTCGAAGTTGGCACGCTGGGCGGTTACAGCGGCGTGCACATCGCCCGCGAACTGCCGTCCTCGGGCCGGCTGACGACGCTCGAGATCAATCCCGCCTACGCGCAGGTCGCTCGCGACAACTTCACACAAATGGGCCTCGCTCCTCGCGTCGACCTTCGCATCGGCCCCGCACTCGACACGCTGCGCGAACTCGCCGCCGCCCAGCCGCGGTCATTCGATCTCATCTTCATCGACGCTGACAAACCCAACAACCCGGCGTACTTCTCCCTCGCCACCCAACTTATCCGCCCACGCGGCGTCATCCTCGTCGACAACGTCGTCCGCGACGGCAACATCGCCGACGAGTCATCCACCGATCCCGCCGTTCTGGGCACACGCACGATGATGCAAGCCATCAGTAAGATGCCCCATGTGACTGCGACCGCGCTGCAGACGCAAGGCTCGAAGGGTTACGACGGCTTCTTGATGGCAGTGGTGGATTGACTCCCGCGTAGTCGTCGCGTCTGCATTGCCCGCTCACGAACCCTTGGAGCGCCATACTGCGTCGCTGCATCAAGAAACTCGTCAAAGAGCGCAGCATCTCGCGCATCAACGCCGGGCATGCGTTTGAACGGCTCCACATCACACGTTTCATCTGCCGCGGCGTCATGCCACAATCGCCCTGAGTCGCTGATGAGCAACGCAACGAATCGTCGCAGGCTCACTTCACTGAGGCCGCCCACAAACGGCACTGTCACAATCAGCGACAGCAGCGCGGGCCATCCCACATACTTCAGCACAGCCCACACAAGCACAGCATGAAACGCGAGAAACAAGAGCAGCGCCCAGAGCGATCTCGCGCGGTTGAGCGTTGTTGTAAGATGGAATCGCGTCGGGCTCATCGCTACTCAAACTTCAACGCATACTTCACAAATTCCGTCCCCAGCGTCATCCCCAAACTCTCATACAGCGCCCGCGCCGGCGCATTGCTCACCTGCGTCTCCAGCGTCAGTCTCAGCGCGCCATCCTGCCTCGCAAACGCGATGGCATGCAGCATGAGCGCCTTCCCCACGCCATGCCGCCGAAACGCCGGCGCGACAAACAAGTCATTGAGGTGCCACACCCGCCCCGTGTTCACGCTCGAAAACTGCGGATACAACTGCGTAAACCCCGCCGCTCGCCCCTCGATGCTCGCGACAAACACCACGCTCTCCCCGCGAAACAGCCGCTCTCGCAAAAAGAACTCGCACCGATCCGGCTGACTCGGTTTGCCATAAAACTGCCGATACCCATCAAACAGCGGTGTCAAAGTTCCGACATCTGCGACGGTCGCCTGATGAATGCGCATGCCGCATGGTACGGGAGGAGTACCAAAGTACCGAAGAGACGAAGCACCGAAGTGAAGGCATCGCTATCCAGACGCCGCAAACCGCAGTGCCTTTCCTCCGGTACTTCGTCTCTTCGGTACTCCGGTACTCTTTCCTCCCTCACTTCGTCGCCAACCCCCCGAGCCTCTCGATCGCCTCGGCAATCGTCGCTTCCTTCTTGCAGTACGCAAAGCGCACCAGCGGTTTGCCCAGGCTCTTGCTGTCGTAGAACACCGTCGGCGGAATCGCCGCCACGCCAATCTCTCGCGTCAGGTACTCGCAAAACGCGACGTCGCCGTCAAGTCCCAGTCGTTTGCTCACGGCAGAGTGGTCCGCCATCAGGAAGTATGTGGAATCACTGCGGTGCGGCGTGAGTCCCACTCGCGCGAGCGCCGCGGCCAGTTTGTCGCGGTTGCTCGCATACAGCGTCTGCAACTGCTGCACAAACGCCATCGCGCCGTGACCATCCTTGCGATGCGTCATGTCATGAATCACTGCCGCGGCACCATGCTGCAAAGGTGTCGCTCCGCTGAACGTAATGAACTGGTGCGCCGCACGCACGCATGCTGACAGCGGCGTGGGCGCGATCGACCAGCCCACTTTCCATCCCGTCAAACTGAAGGTCTTGCCCAAACTGCTGAGGGTGATGGTCCGCTCCGCCATGCCCGGCAGGCTCGCCATCGCAATGTGGGGCAGCGTGGGCTCATACGTGAGATGCTCGTACACCTCGTCGCTGATGCACACGACATTGTGCTGCACGCACAGCGATGCGATCAGTTCCAGTTCCGCCCGCGTGAACACCTTGCCCGTCGGATTATGCGGCGTGTTCAGCAGAATGGCCTTCGTTCTGCTCGTGAACGCGCTGCGGAGTTGCCGTTCATCAAACCTGTACGGCTCGCCGGCCTTCGTCGGTGCATGCAGCGCGACAAACCGCGGCGTCGCGCCCGCCATCACGGTCCCTGCGATGTAGAAGTCAAAGTACGGCTCAAACAGAATGATCTCGTCACCGGGATTGAGCAGCCCCATGAGCGTCGCGGGCAGCGCCTCGCTGCACCCGCATGTCACCGTCACATGCTGCGCGGGATCGATCTGACCCTTCCCCAGTCCCACGTCAAATCCGCGCGCCGCATAGTGCTCACTGATCGCCTTCGTCAGCGGCGGCACACCGATCATCGGCGCGTACTGCGAGTGCCCCGCGTTGATGGCTGCGATCGCGGCATCCTTTGCAAGCTGCGGCCCGTCAAAATCCGGAAACCCCTGCGACAAGTTCACCGCACCATGCTGCACCGCAAGTCGCGTGAACTTCGCAAAGACGGACTCGCCAAATGACGCAAATCGCTGTGCAACCATGCAGCGAGCGTAGAAGGCTTAAGCCGTGAGTTGCAGCACCCGCAGCAGTTCCGCTGCGCTCCATGCCTGCGCCATGCACCCATCAGGCCGCCGGGGCGTGGCGCCGTCGTCGGCGTCGTACACCTCGGCTACCTGTCGCACCGGCAGCACCACGCCCGTGCGCGCGGTCGTCGCGGTCGCGAGTGCTTCGTCGATCAGCGGCGTCAACCAGCCTCGCACGCGGCGTTTCGCATCTCCGCTGAAGTCACTCACTCGCAGATACGCCTCGCAGAACGGTCCCAGCAACCAAGGCCACACCGTCCCGTTGTGATAGGCACCGTCGCGCTCAAACAAGGGGCCCTCAAAGCGCGGTCGATACTTCGGGCTTCCGGCCGCCAGCGTGCGCAGCCCGAAAGGCGTGAGCAAGTCGCGCTCGCACGCACTCACCACGCCCTTCTGCCGCTCTCGCGACAGCGCCGAGTATGGCAGGCTCACGGCAAACAACTGGTTCGGCCTCATCTCCGCGCTGCCCGCCCAGCTCGCACCAGCTGCAACCAGGCAATCAAACAAGCATCCACGCGACGCATCCCAGAACTGCTCAAACCCCTTCGCCGTCTTGCTCGCAAGTTGCGCGAGCTCGCGAGCGGTCTTGGGTTGATCCTTCTCCAGCGCCGCCTCCAGCATCATCAGTCCTGCATACCACAGGGCGGAAATCTCAACGGGCTTGCCAGATCGCGGCGTGAACACCACACCATCACGCTTCGCATCCATCCATGTCAGTTGCGTCGTTGCGTTTCCCGCGATGATCAGCCCATCGCGATCATCCATGCGAATGCCATAGTCCGTGCCTGTGCGATACGCATCGATAATGTCGAGGCACGCCTGCCGCAGGTGCATGTTGAATCCCTCGCGATCGCCACTCGCTTCGAGATAACGACAGCACGTCACGATGAACCACAACGACGCATCCACCGTGTTGTACTCGGGCGTTCCGGAGCCATTGTCAAAGCAGTTGGGAATCAGCCCGCGTCGACGCAGCGCGGCAAACGCACGCAAACTGCCAAGCGCTTCGGCGAATCGCCCGGTCGACAGCAACAGTCCGGGCAGGCTGATGCATGTGTCGCGGCCCCAGTCGCTGAACCACGGATACCCCGCGATGATGCTCGTCAGCGCGGGCACGCCTTGTGCATCCATATCCCCGTTCGCCCGTCGTACCACAAACTGGTCCGTCGCCGCCGCCAGCGCCGCCACGGCATCGCGAGTCTTTGCATCTGCGCCGTTCATCGGCTTCAGTGCCGCGCTCGCCAGCGTGCCCAGCCGCGTTTGCTCACTTGTTCGCAGCGCATCAACATCCATGACCGCAGGCGCAACTTCGCCCGCGAACATCTGCACCTCGCACACGTGCCCCTCTGGCTTCGAGCCATGCAGCGGAAACACGAACACGCCGGGGCTGTACAGGTGCTCCATCGCATCCTGCCCGCGCTCCTGCTCACGCACATAGAAGAAGTTGCTCCACCATTCATCATCGCGAGCAAAGTTCCCTTCGCCGCGCGTCGCCAGCATCGCCAGCGACAGTCCTTTGGTCACAACCTGCACGCGCGTCGCTTGTGTCGCCACGTCAAACCGCGCGGCATCCATCTTCGTCTGCAAATCGTGAAAGTCGCGCATCGCCAGCAGGGGCCGTACTTCGAGGGCGGCATTAGCCGGCACCTGTCCGCTGACCGTGTAGCGCACGCTCGCCGCATTGCGGTGGCGAGCAAGGAACAGCTCGCGTGTCACCCGCAGGCCCGCCACGCTGTATGTCCACGCCACATTCGTCGCTGTCTTGCGAAACTCGACCAAGTTTGCTGCACCCTGCGGGCTCAGCATGCCTGTCGTGTATCGAAAACTCGAGAGGTCATGCCGCACCACACGCCCCGGCTCGGCGCCTGTGGCAGGCTCCCGCACCACAAGCCACTCGGCACACGCCTGCACCGCCGCCATGCGACCAACCGGCGGGCTCATCGCCGGAATGAACCACGCGTGGTACCGCCGTTCGGGCACGCAAGCCGCGGTCCCGCTCGCAAAGCCGCCCAGGCCGTTGGTCAAGAACCACTCATCGCGACTGCGCGGCCCCTGCGGCCGAATTGTCTCACCTGGAAGGGAAGCGTCAGGGAAGTTGAAGGCGGAAGCGGCGTTCATAGCCGCGTATTGAAGGCTCGTGGCCTGCCCAGCGGCGCTTTCGGGCAGGGATTCCGCAAAATCTCAGCCCCGCGCCGTTCGCCCACTTGACGTTTCACCCCAGCCCCCGAACGCTATCTCATGGCGACGCACACTATTCACGCTTCCGCCCCCGCCCCTATCCAGCAGCGCTCCGGCTCCGCGTTCTCCAAGATCGTGGCCGACGGCATCACGTTTGACGACGTACTGCTGCTGCCGCGTCGCAGTGGCGTTATGCCCGCCGACGCCGACACCAGCACGCACCTCACGCGTGCCATCCGCCTCAATATTCCCGTTCTCTCGGCGCCCATGGACACCGTCACGGAGAGCGCACTTGCCATCGCCCTCGCGCAAGAAGGCGGCATCGGCATCATTCACAAGAACCTCTCCGTCGAGGCTCAAGCCCGCGAAGTCGTCAAGGTCAAGCGTTCCGCCAACGGCATCATTCTCGATCCCATTACCCTCGGCCCGTCCGACACCGTGCATCGCGCCCGCGAGCTGATGCGTCAGCACAATGTCAGCGGCTTCCCAGTCACAGAAGACGGCACCATCAATCTCCGCGGCAAGGGCAAGGTTCTGGGCATTCTCACGCGTCGCGACCTCAAGTTTGTCGAAGACAACGCCCTTGCTGTTCGCGATGTCATGACCAAGGACGGTCTCGTCACCGCTTCCGCCGGCACAACGCTGGAACAAGCCGAGCTCATTCTCAACCGCAACAAGGTCGAGAAGCTGCTGCTCGTCGATGATCAGTTCCGCCTCACCGGTCTCATCACGATGCGCGATGTCGATCGCCAGAGTCAGTTCCCGCGCTCCTGTCGCGACAGCCGCGGGCGACTCCGCTGCGGCGCAGCAGTGGGGGTGGGCCAGCTTGACCGCGTCGCAGCCCTGCTTGCGGCAGATGTAGACGTCATCGTCGTGGACACCGCCCACGGTCACAGCGAGAACGTTCTCCGCACAGTCAAAGAACTCCGCAGCGACGCCAGCTTCAACAAGTCAGGTGTGCAGCTCATCGCTGGCAACATCGCAACCGGCGAAGCGGCGCAAGATCTCGTCAATGCCGGTGCCGACGCCGTCAAGGTCGGCATCGGTCCTGGATCCATCTGCACCACCCGCGTGGTCACAGGTGTGGGCGTTCCGCAGATCACCGCCATCATGAACGCGGTCGACGGTCTGGCTGCCATCGGTAGCGATGCCCCGGTCATCGCCGACGGTGGCATTCGCCACAGCGGCGACATCCCCAAGGCAATCGCCGCCGGCGCAAGCTGCGTCATGATGGGTTCGCTCTTTGCGGGCCTCGATGAAAGCCCGGGCGAAGTGGTCATCCATCACGGTCGCCGCTACAAGAGCTACCGCGGCATGGGCAGCGAAGGTGCCATGAACGCCGGCAGCGCGGACCGCTATCGCCAGGCCGACAAGGTTGACGCCAGCGGCAAAGCGACGCAGAAGTTCGTCCCCGAAGGCGTCGAAGGCCTCGTCGCCTACCGCGGCACGCTGGCTGAAAGCGTCTACCAAATGGTCGGCGGCCTGCGCAGTGCAATGGGTTACGTGGGTTGCAAGACCATCGCTGAGCTGCAACGCGATGCCCGCATGGTGAAGGTGAGCAATGCCACGGTGATCGAAAATCACCCGCACGACATCATGATCACCAAAGAAGCCGCCAACTACACCGCGTCGCGCTAGGCGTAGCTTCAGGTCACCGCCGTGATCGCTTCGGGCCGCTCCGCGCCGAGCGCTTGCGCGGCGTGGCTGCGCGTTTCCCGATGCTGCCTATTGCTCCCGGACACGGCACCCATTTGGTGGTTGTTCTCACACCACTCGGTTGCTTCTCCTTCAGTTTTTTCACCGAAAACCTGTCGATAGTCCTCTAAGTCGTGTGGAATCACACCATTTGTGCGCAAGGTTCCAAAGAAACCGGCAATTTTGGTGGCAATCTGTGTAAATTGGCGCACACTCTGCTCGTCAGCACAAACGGATCAGAGCCCCTGCCTGTCGAAGTGTGTGGCTTCGGCGGGTCGTCATGGATGACCAAGAGCGAAGGGTTTCGCAAGGGCTCCCTGTTTGCGCGTGACGTGTGTGTGGCCGCGCGGAATCTCCGCGCGTGTAATTGCATGAGTGCGCTTCCTCGTAATCCAGACGTCCCGCTGCTGATCACCGATTGGCAGGCCGATGTGACGCAGCTACTCGACGAGTCGCATCTCGTCGCGTGGAGCGAATTCGCCGCTCGCCGCACGCAGTTTGCTGTGCAGCTCGGCCAGTTCCTCGGTCGTCTTAAGGACACTGAGGTCATCGTCCTCTACGGCAAGTTCATCACCGATCTCGACTCCTTCTGTTACCAGCTCGAACGCGCCATTCCTGGCCCGCACCTCGAGCGTCGCATTCACGGCCCCCGCGGCGTTGTCAATCTGCTGCGCGAGCGTTCGCACTTCCGTGGGCGTGCCGACTCCAAGTACCGCTTCTATCTCTGGCATGATGCCGACGTCCTGCTCAAGCACGACGCCAGCCTCTTCGGCCAGTTGCTCGACGCCTTCGCCGGCGTCGCCGCGGAAGCTGAGTATGTGAGCGACGATGCTCTGCTTCTGCATCGCGCCGTCCTCATCGGGTCTTCCATGCTCGATCTCTATGCCGAAGACCCGGCAGGCCAATGTTGTCGCTGGCACGACGACGGCCAAGGCGAACCCTTCTGGCAAGTCGTCACCGGCATCGACGCGCCGCCCTTCATGCGGTACCGCATCGATGTCCTCGGCGCACCCGCTGTGGAAGTCCCTCGCATAGCGCGCACATGATTCTCCGTCGCGAGTTTCCGCCACTCGCGAAACAACCGCCCGAGGCCGTTCCGCTCGCCAGCGTGACGTGGCCTCAAAAAGCCCCGCGTCGCTGATTTCCGCCAGCGATCGCGGGCACGAACGAGAGCCGGCTGTCGTGTCGGTCGCTGGAGGAGCGACCTTGATGCGAAGCCGGCTTTCGTGCTTTTGCGGCTATTTGACGCGACCCGTGTCCTGCGGAGCGTGCGATTATCCCTTGATCTCCGTCCGCACATCCCACAACTCCGGAAACATCCGATCTTCCGCGATCTGCGCCAGATACTTCACGCCCGCTGTGCCGCCTGTCCCGCGCTTGTGGCCGATGATCCGCTCCACCGTCTTGAGGTGGCGGAACCGGAACAAAATGTGCGACTCATCGATGTCCACGAGCTTTTCCGCCAGTTCGTAGCAGTCCCAGTGCTTGTCGTGGTTTTCGTACACCTCTTTCCACACCGCAAGCACCGCGGGATGAGCTTCGTACGCCTTGGTCACATCACGCTCCAGCACGTCCTTCGGAATGGCAAACCCGCGCCGTGCCAAGTGCCGCAGACATTCGTCATACAGCGTCGGAGCTTCCAGCGTGCGTTTCACCATCGCATGAATCGCCGGCTTGTGCGTGAACACCGCGACCATCCGTTCATCCTTGCGACCCAGAATGAACTCAATCATGCGATTCTGGTAGCTCTGAATCCCGCTCGCCGGCCCCAGCAGGTGCCGGAACTTCACGTACTCACTCGGCGTCAGCGTCGCCAGCACACCCCATTGCTGCAGCAACAGTTGCTGAATGTGCTTGACCCGCGCAAAGATCTTGAACGTCGGCTCAAGCTCATCCTGCCGAATCAGCCGCAGCGCTTCTTCCAGTTCGTGCACGATCAGCTTGAACCACAGCTCTGTGGTCTGGTGCTGAATGATGAACAGCATCTCGTCATGGTGCGTCGACAGCGGCTTCTGCGCGCTCAGCACCTGTCCCAGCGCCAGGTAGCCGTCATAGTCCAGCTTGTTGGCCAGGTCCGTGGTCATACCGGTCGCTGCTGCGCCGTAGCCACTCGCGTGTGAACCATCACCAGCAGATCCTGAAGCAGTGGGGGAGTTTCGATTGCCGTGCATTCCCCCAGCGTAGCTCACCCGCTCCGCTGCTAAAGTCCCACCAACCGCGCCCCCACATTCACCGCGTCCTGCGCGCTCTGTGCAAACCCATCCGCACCGATCTCGCGCCACAAAACATCAGCCCCCAAGAACGCCGGCCCGCCCACCAGAATTTTGCAGCGCCGCCCGGTGTCGTGTCCGCGTGTTGTCTCAATCGTGTCTTCGACCGCGCGGATCTGTGTCGGCATGTACGCACTCAGACACAGCAGGTCGCACCCAAAGTGCTCCACCGCCAGCGCCAGATCATGCCCAGGCACGTTCGCCCCCAGATAAATCGCCCGCCACCCCTCCATCTCAAAGTAATCGCACACCATCCGCACGCCGAGGTCGTGCTGATTTCCCTGCACGCTCGCCGCAACGACAACCTTCCCGTTGCTTTGCTTGCGAGGCAGGTGCGGATACAACTGGCTGATCACCATCGCCGTCGTCGCCGTCGCAAAGTGCTCCTCGGCAACAGTCAGGTCGTTCATGTGCCACAGCCGCCCCAGTTCCTGCTGCACCGGCCCCAGCACCTGTTCATACGCCTCGCGCACGCCGATTCTGTTTGCCGCAACCGCGTCCATCACCACACGGCTCGCCGCCAGTCGATCACCCTCGAGCACCGCCAGCAGATACCGCGCGCCAATCTCTCCCTGAGGCGTTTCAATACTCAGATTGGTGGGTGGCTCCACCACCGGCTTGTACAGCTCTTTCCCCGCCGCCGTGATGAACCCGTTTACAAACGGCCGGTCCTCTGGCGGGATGTTGCGATCAATCACCTCGCCAAGCGCGTCCAGCGACCGCTGCAAGTCATCACGCGGCACACCCCGTCGCTCAAAGGCCACGGCCGACCACACTACTTGCCGCACAAAAACCCCAGGCCGCCCCGCATGAATGCTGCTCGCCAGATCCGCGATCCGACCCAGCATGTTCTCACGCCAGCGATCAAACGCCATCGGCTTGTATCGCGACGCAATATCTTCCCAGCGCTCCACCAAAAGCGTGGCCGCGTTTGACGCGATTTGCTCGTGGTTCGCAAGCAGGAGTTGCGACAAAAATCGCCGCTGCTCGATCGACTCACCCGGCATGTGCTGATCCAAGTCGCGTTGCATGCCCACCCGGTACAAAAGCGAACACCATCAAACGATGCCCGACTGTGTCATCTAGCGTAGTCGCGCGACTTCGCTCATGGTTCCTCCGCTTCGTCCGCCAGCCCGCCAAAGATTTGCCGTCTCGTCATACTCGCATGCCTGCCCGCAAACCCAAGCACAATCCCCAGCCCGCCCTGTTCGCCGACTTCGACGTTCCCGCCGTCGCACTCGCTCCGCGTGCCCGCGCACTCGCCACACTCGGCGCGCAGCTTCCCGCCCACGTCCGCCTCGGCACCAGTTCATGGACCTTCCCCAGTTGGGAGGGGCTCGTCTACGACCGCAAGTACGCCCAGGACGACCTCACCTTCGAAGGCCTCGCCGCGTATGCCCAGCATCCGCTGTTTCGCACCGTTGGACTCGATCGCACCTTCTATCGCCCCATGTCAGTCGATGACATGGCCCAGCTCGCTGCCCGTGTGCCCACATCTTTCCGCTTCCTCGTCAAGGCGCACGGCGACGTCACTCGTCCCCCGCACCCCGCCGAGTCTTCCAAGTTCCTCGACATCGCGTGGACGCGTGACCAGATCATCGCGCCCGCTGCCCAAGGCCTGCGCGACAAGTTGGGTGTCATCCTCTTCCAGTTCCCACCCATGGACCTGCGCCCTGCTTCTTTCGCAGGCGGCATCGACGCGTTCATCGATCAACTCGCGGCCTTCCTCGCCAGCATCCCGCCGACCGTTCCGTGCGCAGTCGAAGTCCGCAATCGTGAACTGCTCAGCAATCAGCACCGTGATCGCTACGTCGCTGCGCTGCGTCAAGCGGGCGTCGATCACTGCTACACCGGGCACCCCAGCATGCCCACTGTCGGCACGCAGCTCGATCTCATCCCGCTGACGCCTTCGCCTCTCAACACGCCCGTCGCGTGCCGATGGCTGCTGCACCCCACCCAGCGATACGAAGAAGCCAAGGACCGCTACTTCCCTTTCCATGAGCTCAAGGACGAAGACCCCGGTACGCGCTCCGAGATCAGCAAGCTCGCTGCCGCGGCCGCTGCGCTCACGCGTGACATTCTCGTCATCGTCAACAACAAAGCCGAAGGCAGCGCTCCTGTCAGCATCGAGCAGCTCGCCATGCAGATCGTCGAGTCACTCTCGCCCAAGCCGTGACCCACACACATCCGTGCGGCACGAAACCCGGGGGGAAGCTGCGCAGCATTTCTTCGCGACCACTGCCACCACACCCTCATTCCGGCATCCCATGCCCATCGCGAGTTCGTCCCTCGCTCTTATCTCATTACACACGGAGCTCTCCCATGCCCACCGCCGCCAAGGCCTTCGCCGCCCAGACCGCTACCACCCCGCTGGCTCCTTTCTCCTTCGATCGCCGCGACTCGCGCCCGCAAGACGTCGAGATCGAAATCCTCTACTGCGGCGTCTGTCACAGCGACTTGCACCAGGCTCGCAACGAATGGGGAAACTCCCTCTATCCGATGGTGCCGGGCCACGAAATCGTCGGTCGTATCTCGCGTGTGGGCAGCAGCGTGACCAAGTTCAAAGCTGGCGACTTCGCTGGCGTTGGTTGCATGGTCGGTTCCTGTCGCAAGTGCACATCGTGCACGGAAGGCCTCGAGCAGTACTGTGACTCGTTCCCCACCTGGACCTACAACAGCCCCGATCCGCTCGCCCCCGGCCAACCCACGCACGGCGGCTACTCCGACCGCATCGTCGTCGATGAAGCCTTCACGCTGAAGGTTTCGCCCAAGGCCAATCTCGCAGCCACCGCGCCGCTCCTGTGCGCAGGCATCACGACCTACTCACCCCTGCGTCACTGGAAAGTCGGCAAAGGCCAACGCGTCGCGATCGTGGGGCTTGGTGGTCTGGGCCACATGGGCGTCAAGTTCGCCCGCGCCTTCGGTGCTCAAACCGTCGTCATCACGACCTCACCCAACAAAATCGAAGACGCCAAGCGCCTGGGAGCCCACGAAGTCATCGTCTCGAAGGACGCTGACCAGATGGCCAAGAACTTCCGCAGCTTCGACTTCATTCTCGATTGCGTGAGCGCCGAGCACGACATCAACGCCTACCTCAACCTGCTGAAGCGAGACTCCACCCTCTGCCTCGTGGGCGCACCCGAAAAGCCCATGCCCGTGAGCGCGTTCTCGCTGCTGCTTCCACGCCGCAGCTTCGCCGGCAGCGGCATTGGCGGCATTGCCGAAACGCAGGAAATGCTCGACTTCTGCGCCGCCAACAACATCGTGAGCGACATCGAGATCATCAAGATCCAAGATATCAACAAGGCGTACGACCGCCTGCTCAAAGGCGACGTCAAGTACCGCTTCGTGATCGACTGCGCGAGTTTGAAGTAACCCCTCGCCGCTATCCCTAGAGCCGAACTGTTTAGCCAGTTAGCCAGTTAGCCATTTTGCAATCTGCCCATTCCCTCACTCGCGCACCACCCGAATATCCCGCCACCGCCCCTTCAGGAATCGCGCCAGCAGGAAAAGGCACAGCACAGCGATGTACGTAGCTGCTGCAATCCACGGCCCCAGGCTCTCAAGCTGAGGCAGCAGCTTCACCATGAAGAACCCGCCTCCCACAATGATGGTCCAACTCAGCACCACCGTCGCCACGCCGGGTACTTTGGTATCACCCGCGCCACGCAGCGCGCCCGACAGCGTCATCGCGACGGCGTCAAACAACTGAAACGCCGCTGTTGCGATCAAGAATCCGCTGCCCAGTTGGACCAGTCGTTCAATCTGCTCCGCAGGCGTGTCTTCGCGCACAAACGCCCGAATCAACTGCTCGCGAAACACGAAGAACACAATCGCGCACACGCCCATGTACGCCAGCGCAAGCTTCACAGCCAGCCACGCCCGCGCTTCGGCAATATCGCTCCGTCGCATGCCCTGGTACTTGCCCACCAGCGCCGATGCCGCCACCGACAGCCCGACAGCGGGCATGAACGACAGCGACATGTACTGATGCGCAATCCACCCCGCCGTCGCGTGCTCAGCGCCAAAGTGGCTCACCAGATACACCATGAAGAACGCCCAGCACACCATCTCGTTGGCGAACATGAGCCCCGCAGGCCAGCCCATCTGAAAAATCTCGCGAGCGTGCAACGCGCTGAATCGCCAACTCGTCCGCGTGCCGTACTTGTCATGCATCTTCTTCCCAAGGAAGATACACGCCGGCACCGCCGCCTCGATCATCGTCGCCAGCACCGTGCCAATCGCGCTCCCCGCGATGCCCAGCCCCTCGCGCATGCCAAAGAGCTGCGCGATCCACGCGGTGAACCGGCCAAACGCACCCAGCGTCTCGGGCGCGATCGCGCCGAACGTAAGCACCGCCGAGATGACAAGATTGAACACGTTCGACGTCACGCCCGCCGCCAGCATCACGCCCGGCTTGTGCAGCCCGAAGAAAAACTGTCCCAGCGATCGCACCACCATCGTGATGCCCGCGCCCCATAGCAGAATCTGCCCGTACTGCGTCGCCATCTCCGCCTGCCGCGGATCCATACTCGACGCGCCGAAAATCATCGGCAGTGCGAACGAAATGGGCAGCAGCACCGCAAGCCAGTAGGCCAGCCCAAGGTACAACCCATTCCACGCATACGCCGGCCCGCGATCAGCCTTCCCAGCCCCCATGTTCTGCGACGCGAACGTGCTGATGACGTTCAGAAAACCATGCGCCAGTGAAATGGGTACCCACGCCACCAGCCCGCCGTTTCCCTGCGCACCCACATAAATCGGCTCCGGCCCGATTTGCGCGCAAAGCCACTTGTCCGTAAACGTCATGAGCGTGTACGACCCCATCGTCGCCACGGTGGGACCGGCAATGGCCAGCATCTCACGCAAGGGAGACACAGCGACCCCATCACCCATCGAATTGGTAGAAGTGGGAGAGGACATGCAATAACCCGGCAAACCCGAAAACAAGCACTAAATCACAACAACAACCCCGCCCCGCCCGTTTGCGATCTTCCGCAACTTCCCGCCGCTCCCCGCTCCCTACTCGATATTCTGCACCTGTTCCTTGATGCGATCAATCGCCCCCTTGATCTCCACCGCGTTGCGACTGATCACCGCGTCAGGGCTCTTGCTCGCGATCGTGTTCGCTTCACGCAGCATTTCCTGTGACAGGAAATCCAGCGTGCGACCCACCGGCTTGCCGTTGCCGCGAAGTAGCTCATCAAACTGATCAAGGTGCGCACCCAGCCGCTTGATCTCTTCCGCAATGTCGGTCCGCTCGGCGTACGACCCGATTTCACGAATCAGATCAACCGCTTCGACGCTGTGCCCCGCTTCACGCAGCATCGTCTCGATGCGCGTCTTCAGTCGCAGTTCATAATCCGCGACCACTGCCGGCGCGCGTTCCTTCACCACCGCCAGCCGATCAGCGATCTGCTTCAGGTTGTCGCGCAGGTCCGCCACCAGCATCGTGCCTTCGCGCTCGCGCATCGCCAGCAGCTCGTTGCACGCCTTCTCGACCAGCGGCATCACCGCAGTGCGAGCCTTGTCGAACCGCTCTTCTTCATCACTGGGCGGCTGCAAAACACCAGGCAGCGTCAGCAGGGCCGCAAGTTCAACCTTGCCCGCAAAGCCCGGCACCGAAGCGATCTGCTCCGCATACTTCGCCAGCGCCGCCGTGTTGATCGTGTACGCCGCGCTCGCCGTCGAGTCATTCACGCGTGCATTCAGCGTGATGGTCCCGCGCGACAGCTTCTCACGCAGTTTCTGCTCGATCTCTGCTTCCAGCCCCTGAATCTCATCAGGCAGCCGCACCGTGCTCTTGAAGTACTTGTTGTTGAGCGATCGGATTTCAACGAAGTAGTGCGCGCCGCCCACTGTCGCGGTGGCTTCGCCATACCCGGTCATGCTGCGAAGGGACGAGGGCATCGTGTCACACTTTCTGTGTCGGCTATTAGCCTCGCGAATCACCCCGCGAGGCTGCGAAAATCTCAGAATCCCCCATCAGGCTTGGGTGCTGCAGGCTGCGTAGGTTCGGTCGCCGGCGCAGGGGTCGGGGTGGGGGCAGGGGCAGGAGTCGTCGCCGGTGCAGCGGGCGTCGTCACATTCGCGGGCAGTTCCGCACCCGCGTCCACCGGTCCCGGTGCTGGCGTGGTGGGCAGACCCGTGGGCAGGCTGGTGGGCAACGATCCGCCCACAGAGTTGTCCGTACCGCCCGTCGCCGGCGCGGTGTCTGCCGGAGCCGTCGTGCTCGCAGGCTGCGCAACTGCTTCAGGAGACACCTTCGGTGCCTTCATCGCCAGGTTCAGCAAAATCGCCAGCAGCACGAAAAGCACAAACACGCCGACCGTGAACACAGTCAGCGCGTCGCCCGTCTTCGTACCAAAGGCCGTCTGGCCCGACCCGGCGCTGCTCCCGCCGAAGGCCCCAGCCAAACCACCGCCCTGCGGCTTCTGAATCAGCACCACCAGCACCATGACCACGCAGATCAGGATGAAAATCGGCAGCAGAACATTCGCCAGCCAGGCAGGCCCCAGGGCCGCCAGCGTAAACATGACATCGCTCATACGAAAATCTTCCAGACATCACCGCCCCGACGCGGCAGCAACCGCCCGGCAGCAAATGAGCCCAAAGTATAGGCCCCGCCCGTTTCAACGATCCTTCGCCAGATCGACCGTTTCAGCCAGTACACCGATACCGCAACGCCAGTAACCCGGCACTTCGGCACTTCTCACTGATACTGACTCAGCAACTGCACCACTCGCGGCTGGTTTCGCTCAATCTGCAAACTCCGCCGCAGAGCCTTGATCGCTCCATCGCGCGAGTCCAGGTCTTCCTGATCCGCGATGTAGCGGCGGAGCAGGCACACGCCCACGCCGTTGAGGGCGGGGAAGTAGTCGGCGTCAATCTCCACGGCTTTCTCAAAGCTCGCGAGGCTTTCGTCAAACTGCCCAAGTCGGAAGTGCCCGGTGCCCAGCCGCTCGTACGCCGCGGCGCTGGGTTCCACGCGAATCACCTGCTCCAGCGTGCTGACCATCTCCTCAAAGCGGCTCACCTTGCGATACGCCTCCGCGAGGTTCAGCAGCAGCTTGGGCTGCAGGTCGGTCAGTTCCGACGCCTGCTGATACTCGGTAATCGCGTTCTCATACTGACCCAGCGCCGAATACACCGCGCCCAGGTTTGTGCGTCCCGCCACATCGTTGGGGTTCAGTTCAATCGCGCGCTGCGCGTAAGGCAACGCCTCGCGCGGCTCGTTCGTCTGCAAATATGCCGCAGCCAAGTTGCTGTTGGCTTTGAAGTCATCAGGCCGCAGAGCCAGCGCCTTCAGATACGTGCGAATCGCGGCATCAAACTTGCCCAGTTCGTGCAGCACCATCGCATACTTGTACTGCGCATCAAAGTTGGTCGGTTCCAGCGTCGCAGCCTGACCAAATGCCTGTTCCGCCGCCGCGAGATCGCCCTCCTTGTAGCGGATCTCACCCAGCCGCATGTACGCCGGCGTCAGCAGCGGATTCTCCGCGATTGCCAACTCAAACGCCTTCGCGGCTTCAACATTCAGCCCCTGCTGCATCAGCACAGTGCCGCGCTGCAACGAGTCTGTCCCCGCCACAACCTCATCGCTCGGCAACGCCTGATCCAGCGACCGCAGCCGCTCTGGAATGGGCCCCGTCGCCGGCACTTCCGCCCGCGCCCCGCGCGGTGCGTTGGTCGTGTTCGCCGCCGCCGCCGCAGAATCTCCCGCCGCAGCCGCATCACCACTCACCGCCGCCTGCCGAGATTCTCCTCGCTTGGCGTCCAGCATCCGGCAACCAGTCAGCGTCCCCGCGCACGTCACCAGCGCGACCACCATCGCAATGCGAGCCGACGACGACAACAACCTCTCAGCGTGCAGCATGATGCTCCAATCTTTGGACGCTTCCGGCGGACAGGGAATCACCCCCGCATATCGGCCAATCACCCTGAAATTGTGCAAACACCCATCCTCTCCCTCACATCAGGCTCCGCAACCGCTTCAAATTCAGACTATCCGCCCTCTTGCTGACAGCCATGCCTTTGGCCGCTTTCGCATCTTCCTTGGGCGTTTCCATGATCTTGGGCACCTCGCCAAACGCCGGGTGTTGCACAATCGCAGCAAAGCCCGAGTCCGCCAGCCGCTTGCTCGAAAAGCTGCCTTCCGCCTTCTTCCCGGGTTTCACATGCTTCACAGGCGAGCCGCCCACGTGCCCCATTCCAATATGGTCGTGTCGATCAAGTTTGCTCCCCAAAGCACCCTTGCTGTCATTGATGTGCCAGACCTTCACATGCTTCAGCCCGCACACCTCATCAAACCGCTTGAGCGTCGCCGTGCCCGCTGCCAGCGTGCTCATGTCGTGCCCCGCGGCGTGCAAGTGGCAACTGTCCAGACAAAACCCCACGCGCCCCGCGTCTCCCGTCGCGTCGATAATCGCCGCCCGCAGCCCCGCCAAGTCCTCAAAGGGCCCGCCAATCTGCGAGCCCGCGCCCGTCACACCCTCCAGACACGAAATGACCTTCGCGCCCTTCGTACGCTTGAACAACTCCTTGTACGCCGCTGCAATCCGCGCAATCCCCTGCTCACGTGTCCAGCCCACGAACGACCCCGGATGATGCACCAAGTAAGGAATCGACAGCGCCTCGCACCGCTCGATCTCATCCGTCATCAAGTCCACACTCTTGCCGAAGAGCTCATCATCGCACGAAGCCAGATTGATGAGGTAACTCGCGTGACTCACCGTGCGCGTCTGCCACCCCAGTCGCTTCAACGCATCAAGCCAATCTTTCGCCGCTGCTTCCGCAAGTGGCGGAGCCTTCCACTGCTGCTGGTTCTTCGTGAACACCTGCACGGTGTCCAGCCCCAGTTGCTCCGCCTCGAGCAACGCGTTCACCATGCCGCCTGAAATGGAAAGATGCGAACCAAACATGCAACAGAAGATAGTGGGGGAGCGTTGAGGAAAGCGCGCCCGATTCCATCACGCAGTGAGAATCTCGCTCACGCCAGCAGTTCCAGAAACACATCCTTCATCGCCCGGCTCGTTCCCAGCGCAGTCGCCAGCGCAGGACCCTTGCCTGACCAGTCCGTCAGTTGCCCGCCCGCCTCCGCAAAGATCACTTCAAACGGCGCGACATCCCAGCGCGAAAATCCAAACGCCACCGTCGCGTGGCTGCGTCCCGTTGCCGTCAATGCGAACGAATACGCATCATTCCACCCGTGCGTGCGCAGCGTCTGCTTCGCGATTCTGTCCAGTGCACTCACCTTGCCATGCCGCGCATAGCTCTGCGGGCTCGCCGTCTGCACCATCGCCTTGTTCATCTCCACCGCCGCGGCCACCCGCGCCGTCCGCAGTCCCTGCCGGCTGCGCCACTGTGCGCCATTGCCATCACTCGCCCACACGCACTCGCTCAGCGCAGGAAAGTTCGCAACCCCCGCGACAGCCCGCCCGCCAAACTCAACCGCCACCAAATTCGCAAACGTCGGGATCCCATCCACAAAGCTCCGCGTGCCGTCAATCGGATCAATCACCCAGCGAAAGCCCGACTTGCCGCCCGACTCGCCAAACTCCTCACCCAGAATCGCATCATCAGGAAACGCCCGCGCAATCATCTCTCGCAGCAGTGTCTCCGCATCCTTGTCCGCGCTGGTCACAACCGAGCCGTCCGCCTTCCGCGTCGCGCTCATCGCATCACTCTGATACAGCCGCATCGCGACCTGCCCCATCTGCTCGGCCGCAGCCAGAGCCAATGCCAGTCGACGTTGAACTTCCTGCGCATGTTGATCTGCCATGAACGGAGCATATGCGAAGGCGGTTCGACTTCGCTCGCCTTACCGCAGCCCGGTCAACTGCCCCAATCGCCGCGCCCGGCTGTATCGAGCCAAGCTCTCTTCAATCACGCGGTGCGCCACCTCAGCGCTCTGCACCTCGTCCACCGCCACTTCCTTGCCTTCCAGTGTCTTGTAGTCTTCAAAGAACCGGCGCAGCATCTTGAAGATGTGCTTGGGGAAGTCCGCGACAGTCGTCCGCTCCGCGTAAATCGGGTCCTGCGGCAGCACCGCGATCACCTTGTGATCCGGCTGACCTTGGTCCACCATCGTCATCAATCCCACCGCACGCGCCTCGCACAAGCAAAGCGGCGGAATCTCCTCCGTGCAGTACACCAGCACGTCCAGCGGGTCATCATCTTCCGCCAGCGTCTGCGGAATGAAGCCGTAATTCGCCGGGTAATACACCGCACTGCTCAGCACGCGATCCAGCTTCAGCAGCCCCGAACTCTTGTCCAGTTCGTACTTGTTACTGCTGCCTTTGGGAATCTCAATGACCGCGCGGAAGTGTCCGGGCAGCTCAAGCTCTTCAAGTGCGGGCGTGACTTCGTGCCAGGGGTGAATCATGGCAGGAAAGTAGGCCTCGCGATTGCGTTCGGGTACGCTTCACACATGCTGGACCACCCCGACATCATTCGGCTCGAACGAGAACTGCGCGATGCCAAGAAGCGCCTGACGCAGGCGCTGCGCGCTCTACCGCCCGAGACTATCCCCGACATGCCGCTGCGCCACGTGCCCAGCGGCTCGACCGTCCGGCTGTCAGAGCTCTTCGGCACGCGCGACGAACTCCTGCTCGTGCACAACATGGGTAAGCGCTGCCCCTACTGCACGCTGTGGGCCGATGGCTTCGCATCGATGTACCGCCATCTGTCTGACCGCTGTGCCTTCGTGCTCAGCACGCCCGATGAGCCCGCCGTCGCCAGCGCATTCGCCAGCGCACGCGGTTGGACCTTTCCGATCGTGTCTTTCGCAGGAACCGACTTCGCGCGGAGGCTCGGATTCGAGGGCGACACCGAATCAACCTACGGTGCTTACCAGCCGGGCGTGAGCGCATTCGCCCGAACCCCCGCAGGCATCGTGCGCACAGGTACGCGGCGATTCGGTCCAGGCGACGACTTCTGCGCCCTGTGGCCCATGTTCGACCTGCTGCGTGACGGCGAAAACGGTTGGCGCCCCAAGATCCAAGCGTAACCGCGCAGCCGGTACTCAAGCCGCCTTGCGATGCTCACGTGCAGCTGCGCGCACTTCTTCCAGTCGTCCGCTCACAACCTTGTCAACAAGCAGCACAGTCTCGCTCAGCTCGGGCTTGCTCACCTGCACATCAGCACCGACTTGCTCGCCCTTCTTGCGATTGTCCTCGCTGATAAGACTGCTGAACAGCACCACGGGCGTCTGCTTGAGCGCGGGCGACTCCTTGATCCGCTTGCACAGGTGCAGCCCGTCCATGCGAGGCATCTCGATGTCGCTCACCAGGCAGTCAACCTTGCCCGCCGCCGCGTTGATCGCTTCCCACGCTTCTTCCCCGTTACTGCACACAGTCAGGTTGGTGTAGCCGCTCGCGAGGAACACCTCGCGCAGCACGTTGCGCATGAAGGGAGAATCCTCTGCGATGATCACGCGCTTGCTCGCGCGATCCACACCCAGCGTGTTCGCCACGCTCTCAATGTGCAGTCGCCGTTCAATCAGAATCGCATCCGCGACCGACTCAAAGTCGATCATCAGAATCAGCTTGTCCTTCATCTCAATCACACCGGTGATAGGCGTCGTCGCGTTCTCGCCGTCCGTACCCACTTCCGGCGCAGGCCGAACCTTCGTCCACGCCATGCGATAGATCTGATCCACGCTGTCAACCAGGAATCCCGTGCGCAGCCCGTTGAATTCCGTGATGATCACGCGGCCTTCGCCCTTGCGATCCGTCTGTCGCGAGAGCGTCAGGTGCTTGGCCAGATCCACCACGGGCAGCACATTGCCGCGAATGTTGAACATCCCCAGCACGCTCGCATGCTGATGCGGAGCCGACGTCAAAGGCATCGGCTTGATGACCTCGCGCACCTTCGCCACGTTCACCCCGTAGTACCCGCCCGCAAGTCCAAACACCAGCACTTCCAGTTCGTTGGTGCCTGCATCAAGGAGAATGTCGCCGGGGGTTTTGTTCGTGCTCATGCCCCATCGCATCGGCAGCACAAGCAGCCCACTTCACGCATGGTCCGCATAATCAATGTCAGTTCACCAAACCTCGCGATAACCCGCGCAGGCGGCTGCCCCAATCAGGCAACTTTTGCAGCGTCCCATCTCATGCACTGAAGAGCGCTTCAACAAACGCTTCAGGATCAAACACCTGCACATCAGCAGGGGTCTCACCTACGCCCACAAACTTCACAGGAATGTCAGTCACATCGCGCACCGCGACCACAATGCCGCCCTTCGCCGTGCCGTCGAGCTTCGCGAGGAAAATCCCCGTTACGCCCGCCGCCTTGCCAAACTCTTCCGCCTGGCGCAGCGCATTCTGGCCGCTCGTTGCGTCCAGCACCAGCAGCACCTCGTGCGGCCCGCCCTCAATCTGCTTCTGCACCACGCTGCGAATCTTCGTGAGCTGCCGCATCAGCGGATCCTGCGTCTGCAGTCGCCCTGCAGTGTCCAGAATCAACACATCCACTTTGCGACTCTTCGCCGCGGCACACGCGTCAAACGCCACCGCCGCCGGATCGCCCCCTTGCTGACCCTTCACCACTTCCACGCCCAGCCTGTTGGCCCACGTTTCCAACTGCGCCACCGCGCCCGCGCGGAACGTGTCGCAAGCCCCCAGAAGAACAGTCTTGCCCTGTCCGCGTAGCGTGCTGCACAACTTCGCAATACTCGTGGTCTTCCCCACGCCATTCACGCCCGTCACCAGAATCACCGTGGGCACACCGCTGTCGGCCGGCGCAAATCGCAGCGTCCGATCCTGCTGAGGCCACAACGCTGCGATCTCACGCTTGAGATACGCCAGCGCCTGATCACCGCTCTCCATCTTGCCGCTGCGAAAGTCAGCTCGCAACCCTTCGATCAGCTTCGTCGTCGTCTTCACACCCACGTCCGCTTGCAACAAGCGCCGCTCAATCTCATCAATCAGCGCCTCATCCAGCTTGCGCCCCGTGAGAATGTTGCGCAGCCCCTGCACGCCCGTGACAATGGCGTCACGCGTCTTCTCCAGACCCTTCTTGAAGCCGTCAACGAGTGATTTGAAGAATCCCATAGGAAAAGCGAGAAAGCGAAAAATGAAAAGTGAAAATCAAACGCCGACGGTGACCTTGTCCAACAGCGCATTAATGAACGCCGGACTCTTCTCCGTGCTGAACGCTCGCGCCAACTCAACTGCCTCGTTGATCACAATCCGCGCGGGGTTGATGTTGTTGGTGATCTCGTAGTGCGCCAACCGCAGGATCGCCCTGTCCACGCCCGCCAGCCGGTGCGTAGGCCACTCCGGCGCAAGCTTCGCGAACTTCGCGTCCGCATCGCGCCGCGTCTCATGCGCGCCCACCACCAGCGCCTTCACCTTCTCCGCAGCTTCCTCGCTGATGTCACTCACGCTCTCAAGCTCGCGATCAATCACGCTCGCCACATCGCGCTCGTTCGATGCATCCAGCTGATACAACAACTGAAACGCCAGCCGCCGTGAGGCCACGTTGTACACGCGCTCCCGCTGCTCTTGGCTGTACGCATTCATCTTCGCGTCCACATCCAGCGGATTCACGCCGCCAGTCATCGGCGCATTGGCCATCCCCAGTTCTTCAAACTGCGGCAGCACATACACGCCCGTAAACGCAAGTTGACGCAGCGGATCAGCCGTGACGGTGGATGGTGAAGGTTTGTTCGCGCTCATCGCTTGCTCCCGCCGTTCTTCTTCTTCACATGCACACCCATCACACCCTTCGCCTTGTCGGGCTTGTTCATTACGCCCGCCTTCTCACTGCTCTTGCCCGCCAGTTGCATCATCGCCCGCCACGTCTCCACCAGCGCCAGCATGGCTTCCGCCCCCTTGTTCCCCTGATCTCCCCCCGCACGAGCCTGCGCCTGCGCCACATTCTCGACAGTCAGCACGCCCAGCGACACCGGCTTGCCCGTCGTCATCATCACATCAATCAATCCCTTCGCCACCGCATCCGCGAGAATGCGATCATGCGTGGTCTCACCCTTGATGATGCACCCCAGCGTCACCACGCCATCAATGTCATCGCGATCACACGCCGCCATCGTCAGCGGCACGATCTCCCAGCTCCCCGCCGCCGGCACGACCACCACATCGCCGCGCTGCCCCCCAACGTCCTCCCACGCCGCAATCGCGCCCGCTTCCAACTTGTCCGTGATGGACGCGTTGTACCGACTCACCACAACCGCCACCCGCGGCAACCCGCGCGAGACGCTCTTCCTGTTCACTTGTTTCGCCATTGCCCCACTGTAGAACCGCTCTCCCGCAACGCGCATCTCGCCGCTCTTTCTTTGCGGCCTTTGCGTCTTTGCGGTGAACTTTCCTCAGAAGAACGTCCGCCGCACCAGTTCCACCCCGCTCGCGATCACAACGACCGCGAAAATCCGCCGCAGCCACATCGTCTTGATCTTCGGTAGCACCCGCGCACCCGCGAGCGCTCCCACCAGCGCACCCAGCGCAACCGGCCCTGCAATCTGCGGCTCTATCTGCCCGCGATGCAGATACACCCCGCAGCTCGCCGCCGCCGTCACCCCGATCATGAAGTTGCTCGTCGTCGTGCTCACCTTGAATGGCAGCCGCATCAGCCGGTCCATCGCCAGCACCTTGATGATCCCGCTGCCAATCCCCACAATCGCGCTCAGCGCTCCCGCCCCGATCATGATCGCAAACGCGCCCGGCACATGCCGCACCCGATACGCCGTCATGCCGTCCTTGGTCGGATACACCCCATCCAGCTTCAGCTTCGTCGCCCACGCATCCGGTTGCGTCTCCACCGCATGCGGCTTCGGCGGCCGCAGCGTCGCAATCGCGCTGTAGAACAGCGCGGCCACAAACAGACCGACAATCACCTTCGCACTCAAGTACGCCGTGAGCACCGCCCCCGCAATCGCGCCCACAACCGTTGCGACCTCCAGCAGCACACCCACGCGAATGTTCGTGAACCCATCACGCACATACGCCGCCGCGCTACCCGTGCTCGTCGCAATCACCGCAATCAGCGAAGCCCCGATCGCATAATGCAGATCAACCCCAAACGCGATCATCAGCGTCGGCACAATCACCACGCCCCCGCCCAGCCCCGTCAGCGCACCCAAAAACCCCGCGCACACCGCCGCGCCAAACAACACCAGCATCGACCACTCAGCGCTCACACGCCCAGCATAGCGCACCCAGTCTTCCTCTCCTGCTCCTCTGTGTCCCGTCACTGATTCGAGTCCCCAACTCGCCCCCGTCCCGCCCCTTCTACCCTCTCCCATGGCCCTCGCCAACGACTTCGCTGCCACCCTCGTCGAGAAAGACCGCATCGCCCAGCGCGTGCATGAACTCGGCGTGCAAATCGCCAAAGATCTGCAACGCAGCATCGCCGCCACGCCGCCCGGGCAAGAACCCCACATCGTCATCATCGCCGTCATGACCGGCGCCATGGTCTTTGTCGCCGACCTCATCCGCGAGATGCCCATCAAGCTCCGTATCGAGCTCGTCGCCGTCAGCAGCTACCCCGGCACCAGCGTCGAGAGCAAAGGCGTGAAAATGAAGAGCGCCCTGCCCGACAACCTCGCAGGCAGTCACGTTCTCCTCATCGACGACATCCTCGATAGCGGCCAAACCCTCCACACGCTCATCGATCTCATCCACGCCGCCAAGCCCGCCACGCTTCGCACCTGCGTCCTGCTCCGCAAGCCCGGCAAAGCCAAGCTCCCCGTCAATCCCGAATACGTCGGCTTCGATATCCCCGACGAATTCGTCGTCGGCTACGGCCTCGACTACGACGGCCTCTACCGCAACCACCCCGCCATCGCCATCCTCCGCCGCTGATTTGCCCCTAGACCTCCGACTCCACCAACATTTATCGCTTTTCACTTTTCACTTTATCGCTTTGCAATGCACCCTCCCTTCGGCGAAGCCGCGGTCCTCAAGCTCAAGCCCTCCTGGCTCATCGTCGTCCCGCGCCTCATCTTCCCTGCCATCATCGCCGCCGTGGTGCTGCTCACCTTCCGCTACTTCCAATCGCCCCGAGGCGGCGTCTGGGCCATCACGTGGTTTCAGTGGCTCGCCATCGCTGCGGGTTTGCTTGGCATGGGCCTCGTCGTTATCTGGCTCCCGATGCAATACCTGCTGACTGACGCCCGCGCCATGTCGCGCACCGGCTGGCTCGTCCGCATCACACGCGACATTCCCCTCGAAAACGTTCAGCACATCGTCATGCAGCAGAGCCCCTGGGAAACCATCACGGGCACCGGTACCATCCTCTTCGCGACCGCTGGAACCGATGGCTACGCCCTCGCCTGGCAATCCATTTCCAATCCACAGTCCGTGCTCGACCGCGTGCGCGCCGCCCACGATCAAGCCCGCAACGCCTCCCGCGTCGTGCACACCGCGCCCGCACCCGCTCCTGTCCCGTCCTTCAAAGTCATCGGCCTCGTCGGCGGCATCGGCTCTGGCAAGTCCGCCGTCGCCGCCGCCCTCGCCCGCCGCAACTACGTCGTGATCGACGCCGACAAAGACGCGAAAGCCGCCCTCGAACGCCCCGACGTCCGCGACACACTCGTGCAGTGGTGGGGGCCTGACATCTTGACCGATGGCCGCATTGATCGCAAAAAAGTCGCTCAGATCGTCTTCGCCGACGCCGACCAGCGCACGCGCCTCGAATCACTCATCCACCCCATCGTTCGCGCCGACCGCCACGCCACCATCGCCCGCGCCCGCCGCGAGTCCCGCCCCGGCGTCGTCATCGACGCCCCTCTCCTCTTCGAAGCCGGCAGCGACAAAGACTGCGACCTCATCTGGTTCATCGACACGCCCCTCGAGCAGCGCACGCAGCGCATCCTCTCCCGCGGCTGGACCCCCGAAGAGCTCACCCGCCGCGAAGCCGCCCAACTCTCGTTGCAGAGCAAGAAGAGCCGCAGCCACGCCGTCATCCCCAACAACGCCGACCTCGCTGCGCTTGACCGCGAAGTACAGTCCGCCCTGACACGCCCTCGCCTTGTACGCGGCGATGCGGCAATAGACCAGTCGATCGACTTCCCCGACCGCCAAGTCCGTGTCGTCTCACCCTCTCACCCACATTACAGTTTCGGCGAAAGCAACCTCATCTGCACTGATCGCGCCGGCAACCTCTTGTGGCGATTCGCTGACAAGCCCGAGATGCTTCCTGACGGCCGCTCACTCGGCGTGTTCCTTCAGCTGTGGAAGGGTGAAGGCGAGGACGTCTGGGCTCGATACGAAGCTTGGGATTTCAACGTCCGTATCCGAGTGAGTGACGGCTCAGTCATTGAACGCGTCGAAACCCGCTGAGTCGCGTTGCCTTCCACGTCATGAGCTGGCAGATGTATAACCCGCAAACCGGTGACGAGCAGATGATGTGGTCGTTTGGCACGACGATTCCGTCGTTTGCCAGGTTTCCTCATCTCATCGTGCCCAACGACCTTGAGAATCTTCTCATCTGCGCCGCCGCGGCCAACTCCTACGCATCTCCTCTTGACTTAGAGCCCGATTTCGAAGAGGACATTGATCGCGAATCGCTCTCCGCCCTTGAACTCGCCGAACTCTGCAAACTCTGGTCGCTGCCTGAGCACCAGGCGAAGTTGTTCATGGTGTATAGCTGCGATATGCCTCGCTTCGTGCCGTCAGACATAGCAGCTCATGACCGTGTCTTCCTCCAATCAGCCATCACTCCGGATTACCGCAATGTTCTTCCGGTCAACCACATCGATCTCGACGACTGCATGGAACGCGCCCGTTGGTTCTACCGCCCGATCGAGTACGAAGATGTCATGGCGATCTTCATCGTGCGTCCGTCTGACCGCGCGTTCATCGCCGAAGCCGCCGCCGAACTCACTCGCCGGGGTGTGTTTTCCATGAGTCTCACCCCGCGCGACGGCCGTTACTACTGGGAGGGGCCGTCGCAGTACGACCCGCGCTTCTACCGATCGCGCACACCTACCCTTCCGCCATGCCCGCCACCGTCGAACTCGTCGACGCCACCCACACCCTGACCGACCGCCAGCTCAGCTGGCTGCTCGATCACATTGGCCTCGCCCTCCAGAAACTCCACGCGTCAGGCACGGTTTCCGTTCGGGTCATCGATGACACCGAAATGGCCGCCGCCCACGAAGAGTTCGCAGGCGTCCCCGGCACCACCGACGTCCTCACCTTCGACCTGACCGATCCCGAGGACCAACCACCCCCGCCCGTGCCCCAGCCAGCCTCGCTTTTATCTGACAAATCCAAGCAGGCTCCGTATCCGCTGCACGCCGACATCATGATTTGCCGCGACGAAGCCGCCCGGCAGTCCACCGCACGGGGCTACCCTTTAGAGCGCGAGCTCCTCCTCTACGTCGTCCACGCCGTGCTCCACTGCATGGGCCACGACGACCACGAAGAAGAAGCCTCCGCCGCCATGCACCGGATGGAAGACGCGGTGCTCGAGTCCATCGGCGTCGGTCCCGTCTTCCGAGTGCAGGAGCAATGAAGCGACCTCTGGCCTCGCCTTCGGTACTTCGTCTCTTCGGTACTCCGGTACTTCTTCTATGCGCTCCGAACTCTGGCTCCTGCTCGCCGTCACCGGCCTTGTCCTAGGCTGCGTGCTGTCGTGCCTCGCCCAGGCTTTGCGCGATCTTCGCAAGCCCCTCCTCGAAGAAATCGCCACCATCCGCAAAAAGCCCGGCGCCACCGCCCGCGTCAACAAGATCATCGACGACGTCGACGGCCACGCCGCGTCCATCGCCCTCCCGCGCGTTGTCTGCAACCTCCTTGTCGTTATCGCGATGGTCCTCTGGATCGCCAAGCTTCGCGACGTCGAGCAGATCGACTGGCCCGAAACCTCCATCGGCGTCGCCATCTCCGCCCTCCTCCTCTGGGTCTTTGGCACCGTCATCCCAGGCAGCGTCGCCAAGCACGCCAGCGAGAACCTCGTCTACCGCTGCTCCGCGCTGCTGCGTCTGGGCTACTTCCTCGCCGCTCCCTTCCGCCCCCTCATGCGCCTCGTCGACGAAGTCGTCCGCCGCCTCGCCGGCTCGACCGCCGAAAGCACCAGCAAAGCGATCGAGCAGGAACTGCTCAGCGTCGTTGAAGAAGCTCAGGAAGAAGGCAAATTCGACAACGTCGAACGCGACATGATCGAGGCCGTCGTCCGCTTCCGCGACCGCACCGTCGCGCAGGTCATGACCCCTCGCACACAGATCGAAGCGATGCCCCTCAGCAACGATCTCAGCAAAGTCACCGCCAGCATCCGCACGATCGGCCACTCGCGCATCCCCGTCTACGAAGGCGACATGGACCACATCGTCGGCATCTTCTACGTGAAGGACCTCATGCGCTGGCTCGCCGGAGACGGCGGCGGCGGCAGCCGCAGCGGCCGTCTCTTCGATCTCCGCGCCCTCCTCCGCCCCGCCTACTTCGTGCCCGAAACCAAGACCGTGCGCGAACTGCTCCCCGAACTGCTGAACAAGCGCGTCCACATCGCCATGGTCGCCGACGAATACGGCGGCACTGCCGGCCTCGTGACCTTCGAAGACATCGTCGAAGAAGTCTTCGGCGACATTCAAGACGAATACGAGCAGCCCGAAGAGTCCACCAGCGACGTCACCATCGACGAAGCCTCACGCACCGCCGAGATCGACGCGACCGCCCGCATCGAAGACGTCAATATCGAGCTCAAGCGCCTGGGCGGCCAGTTGCCCGCCAGCGAAGACTACGAAACTGTCGGCGGCTTCGTCACCGTCACACTGGGCCGCATCCCCGTCGCCGGCGAGAGCTTTGCCCTGGAAGCCGATGCTGGCTCGGGTGCACTGCCAGGCCACATCCAAGTGCTCGCCGCCGAGCCCACACGCGTCACACGCGTCCGCGTCGCCTTTGAACAGGCCGCCGCTCCCACGCGAGAACCCGTCAAGGCCGACGCTGGCAAATGAGCTCATCCCAAGTACGCACAGCGCGCGCTCTGTCGCCCTCCACCAAAAATCTGCACGTGTGGACCACGTTTGTGCGCGCACTTCATGTCCTCGGCCCCTTTTCCGCGAACGCCCCGCAACCTTCTGCGAACAGAGCATCGGTCGCTCCGGCAGGGAGCGGTCACACAGTGCACGTCGCGTCTGCGGGCACGGCGGCCAAGGGGACGGAAGCGAACGCAAGA